>Ga0157378_10000021_pt1 | contig 130704 bp, 79 predicted proteins | sample M65metaG_FD_115309 | JGI IMG/M metagenome (GOLD analysis project Ga0157378, IMG submission 115309) | Miscanthus rhizosphere microbial communities from Kellogg Biological Station, Michigan, USA - M6-5 metaG | ecosystem: Host-associated > Plants > Roots > Rhizosphere > Soil | place: USA...
AGAGAACATTCAGTGAAACACTTTCCTATAAACCGCGACGTTGACCGCGATGACGAACACGGCGATGGCGAATTCCATCCCGCGGGTGAGACCTTGAGGGTAAATGATGCGAAAGATGTGATGCGCGATGAAGCCGCCATCATACCCAGCACCGCCTGCTCTGCGCAGCAATGCATTTTCGAGGATGGTGAGCGGACAGACCCATCCACCGATCTCGATCAGTGCTCCCCACAGCGCCGCCGGCAGATGAACCCACTTCAGCGCCGGCCAGCGAAGAACGAGAAAACCGCCGGTGACGACGAAGATGATGAAGGCGAAGTGGATGACGGCGACGAAGCTGGCAAGAGTCTGGTAAAGCATTGGTTTTGAGGCAGGGACGAGGGATGAGGGACGAGGGATGGTTGCGCGATTCTTTTCCCTCATCCCTCGCCCCTCATCCCTGACTCGTGCCTGCCCCTATACTCCGCGCCATGAAACGGCTTCTGCCTCTCATTCTCTTCCTTGCTGCTCTCAATGCCGTCGCCGCTAAGCCTGCGCCGGTCCATGTCATCGTCATCAGCACGACCGACCGGCATGGCTGGTATGACAGTCATCACGACGCGCGAAACGCGCCGCCGTACGGTGGCTTGCCGCTCCTCGGCAGCTATCTTCAGAACCTCCGCAGTACGCATCCGGGGCATGTCATCGTCGTCGATTCCGGCGACCTGTTCCAGGGGACGCTGGAGTCGAACTTGTTCGAAGGCGAGCCGATGGTGAAAGGGTACAACGCCCTCGGCTACGCCGCCGCGGCGGTCGGCAATCACGAATTCGACTACGGTCCGGTCGGTCCTGGCTCGGTTGCGCAGGCGGGACAGGATCCGCTCGGCGCGCTGAAGAAGAACGCCAGGCTGGCAAAGTTCCCCTTTCTATCGGCGAATCTCACCGACGTGAAGACAGGCAAGACGCCCACGTGGGCGAAGCGCTACACCATCGTCAATGCCGGTGGGGTGAAGGTCGGCATCATCGGCCTCTCCACGCCCGACACGCCGAACCTCACCACGCCGGTGAACGTGGCCACGCTGCGGTTCGGCGATCCGGTGGCGGCGACCGTGAGCGCGGCGAAGGAGCTTCGCGCGGCCGGCGTCGATGCCGTCATCGTGATCGCGCACATGGGTGGCCGCTGCAAGGTCCTCGACGGCGATCCGAATGACGCATCGAGCTGCGAGACCGACCAGGAGGTCATGCACTATCTGTCCGCGCTGCCGAAGGGGACGATCGATGCCTACTTCGCCGGCCACACCCATTCGGAGATGCACCAATACATCAACGGTGTAGCGACGCTACAGCCGTCGCCGTACGGCCGCGAGTTCGCGCAGCTGGATCTGACGATCGATCACGCCAGCCACAAGGTCACGAAGACGGAGATGGCGCCGCTGACGATGATCTGCGCGCAGGTTTACGAAAAGACGGAGACGTGCGATCCGAAGAAAGCGCCGGCTGGCGCGGCGCTGGTGCCGCGCATGTTCGAAGGCCATGCCGTCGCCGAGCTGCCGGCGGTGCGCGAGATGTTGAAGCCGTACCTCGATCAGGTGGCTGCGAAAAAGAACGAGGCGGTCGGAATCCAGACGACGGATCGAATCCGGCGCGCGTTCTATCGCGAGTCGGAGCTCGGCGATCTGCTGACGGACGCCATGCGCGCGTACATGAAGGTCGACATCGCCGTATTGAACTCCGGCGGCATCCGCACCGAGCTGCCGGCGGGATCGATCCTCTACGCGAACATGTTCGACGTCTCGCCGTTCGACAATTTCCCGGCGGTCGTGACCATGACCGGCGCGCAAATCCGGGAGATGCTGCAGAAGACGACGATCGGCGGCGGCCGCGGCGTTCTGCAGGTGAGTGGACTTCGCTACACGTTCGACGAAGCGCGCGATGCCGACAAGCCCGCAGCGCAGCGCAATCGTTTGACCGAGGTGACGCTGGGGAATGGTCAGCCGCTCGATCCTGCCGCTTCCTACCGCGTGGCCATGGTCGATTTCCTCACCTCGGGTGGTGAAGGTCTCGAGCCGGTGATGAAGCAGATTCCCGCGGAGAAGATCAAGATCGACTACACGCACCCGATTCGCGACCTGCTGATCGACGCGCTGAAAGCGATGCCGCAGCCGCTGGCGCCGAAAGTCGATGGCCGGATCACGGTGCTCAATCCCGTGGGAACGGGGGATTAGTTCACGCGGAGACGCGGAGACGCGGAGGCGCGGAGAGAGGCAGTGCGATTGCACTAAGCGCGGCTATGACAGTGATCATTCTGTTTGGCGGCAGAAGTGATGAGCGGCACGTATCCGTGGCCTCGGCCCAGAACGTTCTCCGAACACTGGACGACCAGCGCGACTCCGTCCTCGCCTGGTTCTGGGCGCCGAACGGCTCCGTGTACGACGTGAATCGCGATGAGCTCCTCGCGCATCCGAGTCCCTTCACAAACGATTTTGAGCCGTCGCGTCCCGCGATCTGGCCCGATCTGGAGATGGCGCTCGATACGCTACCGGTCAGCGATCCGGTCTTCCTCCTCGCGCTTCACGGCGGCGAAGGGGAGGACGGAACCGTGCAGCGGATGATGGAAGCGCGCGGCATCGCCTTCACCGGTTCCGGCTCCGAGGCCAGCGCCGCCGCGTTCGACAAGGCACGGGCGAAGGAGATCGTGAACGTCCGCATCGCCGAATCGCGGCTGGTTGAGGATGAGCGGACGATCGCGGAGATGCTTTCGCGCCACGAAAAAGTTGTTCTCAAACCACTCGCCGGCGGTTCGTCACGCGGCCTCTTCTTCGTCGACCGGGGAAGCGAAATCCCGGTTCTCGACGACATCCCGTATCTCGTCGAACAATTCATCGCCGGCCGCGAGTTGACCGTGGGCGTGATCGACGGTCCGATCGCTCTGCCGGTGATCGAGATCGAAACCGACCCCGGCGTAAGGTTCGACTACGAAGGCAAGTACCTCGGCAAAGGAACCCGCGAGATCTGTCCGGCGAAAATCCCCGATTCGATGCGCGATGAAGCGCAGCAGATGGCGATCGCCGCGCACATCGCCCTCGGATGCGAAGGCTACTCACGAACGGATCTGATCGCCGCCGAGGATGGGCTCTATTTTCTCGAGCTCAACACGCTGCCGGGACTCACCACGACCTCGCTCGTGCCGCAGCAACTCCGCGAAGCGGGGATTGGGTTTCGGGAGTTTCTGGAGACCCAGATCGCGAAAGGCATCTCACGCGAAGACGCGAAGACGCGAAAAAAAGAACTCCTCCGCGTCTCCGCGCCTCCGCGTGAAACCTAGTACTTCCCGCCACACTCCGGACAGAACTTCGGCGTCCCCTCCGCTTCATGCCCGCAGCTGCCGCACTTCTTCTTCGCTGAATACGCCGTGCCGCATTCCGGACAGAACTTGCCGCCCTGCGACTTCGCGCCGCACGATCCGCAGACGGCGCCGGAGACCTGGTCGACTTTGCGTGATTTCGTCCAGTCGACTTCGCGCGCCTTCGTCTGAATTTGTTCGCGGGCTGCTTCCGCTTGCGCTGCGGCCATCTCCTCATCGAGATCGGGTGCACAGGTCTCGCAGAGGCCGGCTTTCTTGTTCCAGCAAATCGGCTCGCAGATCCAGTTGCCGCAGCGCGTGCACTGTTTGAAGATCGGGGAGATCTCGTCGACCGCTTCCTTCAGCGCGCTGTCGTGCGCTGGACCGCCGACGGCGCGCTGCACCTCGTAGGTGCTGTCGGCCACGCTGCCGAAGACGCCGCCGAAGAGGCTCGAAGCCACGCGCGCGGCCGACCCGAGGACGCCCATCGTCGAGGTCTTGAAGGTCGACATGTAGCCGTTGTTGCACTTCTCGCAGAAAAACTTGAACTGATAACCGCGGTCGGTTGAGAGGTCTTCGTAGTTTCCGGTGAAGCGGATGGCGACCATTTGTTGGATCTCCTCGTGGATGGCTGTCGGCTCTCGGGTGCCGGCTGTCGGGCGATCTGTTTTCCCGACAGCCGAGAGCCGACAGCCTGTTGCAAACGAGTTTATCGCGACCCTTCGCCCCATTTGCTACGATCTCGCCCCGGTTCGTGAACCGAAAGGAGTTTCAATGCGCAAGCACCTTGCGATTTGTCTTTTTCTCATCGGCGCGCTGCCGCTGGCCGCGCAGACGCCGGCGCTCAAGCTGCCGCGTGCGTCGCAGCATGCAGTCATCACCCAGACCGTCGGCCTGACCGACATCACCATCGACTACAGCCGTCCGGTGGCGAAGGGCCGCGCCATCTTCGGCGGCCTGGTGCCGTACGACAAGGTGTGGCGCACCGGCGCGAACGACGCTACCACCATCACCTTCAGCGATGACGTGACCATCAACGGCCAGGCGCTGGCGAAGGGCGCGTATTCGCTGCACACGATTCCGGGGAAGGACTCCTGGACCATCATCTTCAACAAGGTCGCCAAGCAGTGGGGCTCCTTCAGCTACGACCAGGCGCAGGACGCGCTTCGCGTTACGGCCAAGCCGCAGAAGGCGCCGTTCGCCGAGGTCTTCACCATCGGCTTTCCCGACGTGACTCCGGATAACGCCACGGTCGTATTGCGTTGGGCCGATCTCGCCGTCGGTTTCACCGTCGGCACGAACACGACGGCGAAAACGATGGCAAGCGTTTCGGAGGCGGTTTCCGCCGCCGCGGCGACGGATTTCCAGACACCGCAGCGGGCAGCCTCGTTTGCCTTTGATTCGGCCAGTTACGATCAGGCCCTGAAGTGGGCCGATCAGTCGGTAGGCATCAAACAGACGATGTCGAACCTCTATCTGAAGGCGCGCATCCAGGCGAAGAAGGGCGACAAGGCCGGCGCCATCGCCACCGCCCAGTCGGCGCTCAAGCTGGCTACGCCGAACGACAAGGAGCTGGCCGGCGAGATTCAGGCATCGATCGACGAGTGGAAGAAGTAGATGACGTAGATCATCCCTTCCGCGGCTTCGGCTTTCCCTTAGGAACGAACTTGGAGAACGCCTTCCCCTTCGGCGGAAACGGCTTGCCGCCGCGCGGCGCGGAAGCGCCAGGCCGGAACGGCTTGCCGGCGCGCGGACGCTCGTCCCGCGGAAACTTGCCGCCCGCCGGCGGCTTGCGCTCGTAGCGCGGCTTTTCGCGCGCCGGTCCCTCGGGACCGGCCACGCGCAGGTTCACTGGCCGCCCGCGGAAGCGCGTGCCGCCGAGTTTGGCCAGCACGTCATCGCGGCAGCGCAACGGGATGGAGACGTAGGTGATCTCGTCGCGAATCTCGATCGGTCCGATCTCGCTGCCGGAGATTCCGGCCTCGTTGGCGATGGAACCAACGACATCAGCGGGCCGGATGCCGTCGCGTTTGCCGAGGGCCATGGAGAGGCGGACCTTGGCCTCGTCGTCGTCGCGTGCAGGTGCTTTTTCCCGCGGCGCCGGTGGCGGCGGCTCCGCGGCCTGCGTGCTCACCGCGCGCGTGCCGTGCGCGAGGCGCGCCGCCGCGGCGGCGACGTCGGCCATGTCGGACGGCCCTTCGTCGGCCAGCTGCGTGACGATCTCCACGTAGAGATCGAGCTCGCCAGCCTGCAACTCCTTGCGCAGCGTCTCCTTGAACACGGCGATGCGGCGCGCGGCCACATCGGCGCGCGACGGCATCTTCATCGGCTTGATCGACGTCCCGGTGAAGCGCTCGATCTCGCGCATCATCCGGCGTTCGCGCGGCGTGATGAAGAGCGTGGCCACGCCGCTGCGTCCCGCGCGCCCGGTGCGGCCGATGCGATGCACGTAGGCCTCGACGTCATTGGGGATGTCGTAGTTGACGACGTGGGTGATCAGCTCGACGTCCAGTCCGCGCGCGGCGACGTCGGTGGCGACGACGATGTCGATCTTGCCGGCGCGCAGCCGCCGGATGACGCTCTCGCGCTCGGCCTGTTTCATGTCCCCATGCATGGCCTCGGCGACGAATCCACGCCCGCCGAGTTTCTCCGCCAGTTCGGCCGCGCCGTTCTTGGTGCGGCGGAAGACGAGGACCGCGTCGGCCTCTTCGAGCTCGAGCATCTGCGTCAGCACTTCGAGCTTCTGCCCCTCGGCGACATTCAGAAAGCGCTGCTCGATGTCGGGCGCGGAGATGCTGTGATGCTCGATCTCGACACGCTCGGGATTGACCAGATGCCGCTGCGCAATACGCGCGATCGGCTCGGGCATCGTCGCCGAAAAGAGCGCCACCTGCCGCGGCTTCGGCACGAGCGAGAGCATCCGCTCGACTTCATCGATGAAGCCCATCTTCAACATCTCGTCGGCTTCATCGAGCACGACCATCCGCACCTTGGCCAGATCGAGCGTCCCTCGGTCGAGATGATCGATGAGCCGCCCCGGCGTGCCGACGACGACGTGCGCGCCGCGCTGCAGATGCTTCATCTGCCCGAAAATCGGTGCGCCGCCGTACACGGGAAGGACGGTCACGCCCTCGAGTTTCTTCGCATACGAATGCATGGCCTCGGAGACCTGCACCGCCAGCTCGCGCGTCGGCGCCAGCACCAGCGCCTGCGTCGCTTTGCTCTTCAGATCGAGCTGCTGCAGGATCGGCAACGCGAATGCCGCCGTCTTCCCCGTCCCCGTCTGCGCCTGCCCGATCAGATCGCGCCCCGCTAGCAGCGCAGGGATCGTACGAGCCTGAATCGGCGTGGGAGCTTCATAGCCGAGCTGGGCGAGAGTTTCGAGAAGCGGAGCGCTGAGGCCGAGGGATTTGAAGGTGGGTTCGTCAAGCATTGGGTGACTCTATCAATTTCCTGGTGCGGGAATGGAGCTGTTACCATGAGTCCATGCCTGACTTATCTCGTAAGCAACATCCCAAAGCGCCTCGTAAGATCGTCCTGAAAAAAGCCAGCGGGTCCCAGATCCTGTCGAGCTTGAATGTCACTAAGATCGAGAAGCTTCATGCCGAGAAGGCACTTGCATCGGCGAGGAGAATGCTCGGTGCATCAGCACGTCCGCTAAAGGCAAGGAAGGCCGCGAAGTAAGAGTTATGGCCAAATCTGACGCAAGGGACGTTTTCATCAATGTTCCTTTTGATGTCGGCTACGAGCCTCTTTTTGTTGCCTTGGTCGGTGCCCTCGTCTTTCTCGGTCAAGAACCGCATTGTGTTCTGGAAGTTCGAGAGAAAGGCGACGGTCGACTGAAGCGCGTACTCGATCTAATGCGGAGCTGCCGCATGTCAATCCATGATCTGAGCCGGATTGGTACGCCCGTGCGTTTCAACATGCCTTTCGAACTTGGTTTGGCGTCCGCACTCAAGCTGATGGCGCCGCGGCGCTATGAGATCTTCGTTATGGACGCGGTTGACTATCGGCTTGATAAACTTCTGAGCGATTACAAGGGTCGCGATCCACTGATTCATCACGGCACCTCGGATGGCATCCTCGCATGCCTAGTCGACACGTTTCAGACAGATGTCGATGACCCCTTGAGAGAGTTTCGCCGAGCAACGCGATTCCTGCGAAAGTCGGCGGATTTGATGAAGCGAGACTTGAAGGCGACGTCCCTGTTCCGGCCGTCCTTGTTCCGCCGTCTCGTGGCGGCAGCGACTAGGATTGCCATCGAGCGTCAGTTCATCAAGCCGTAGAGGTAGTCGGTTCAGCCGTTACCGTTCCGTCGCTTACGCGTGTCGGGAGCACGTAACTTTGCCCACCTCCATCCCGTATCCTTCACCCGCCCATGTACAAGCGTTCGATCGTCGTTCTTCTCGCTCTCGTTCTGCCCATTGCTGCACGCGCCGCCAACTGGCCGGAGCATCCGGTCCTGCATGCGGTTCGCGTCGCGCAGGGGCCGGTGATCGATGGCGATCTTTCCGATGCGGCGTGGCAGAAGGCGCCGGAGTTCACTGACTTCACGCAGCACGATCCCGATGACGGCAAGCCGGGCACGATGCCGACGTCCGTGCGTATCGTTTACGACGATCACGCCATCTACTTCGGCGCGAAGATGACCGATCCCGGGAAGCCGACCGGGCTGCTGATGCGGCGCGATTCCTTCGGGCAGAGCGACTTCCTCTCCATCAACATCGACCCGCGGCACGACCGCCTCTCCGGGAACGCCTTCACCGTCCAGCCGGCGCAGGTGCAGGTCGACACCATTCTCTATAACGACATCGGCGAAGACGTGACTTGGGACGGCGTCTGGGATTCGGCGGTGAAAGTCGTTCCGGACGGCTGGATCGCCGAGGTGCGGATTCCGTTCTCGCAGCTGCGGTTCCCGGACAAACCGGTGCACGTGTGGGGCATCAACATCACTCGTCGCACCGTCCGCACCAACGAAGTCGTGCGCATCGTCAACACGAAAAAGGGCGACAACGGCTTCGTCTCGCACTTCGCCGACATCGATGGACTGGAAGGGATTCATCGCGGCAAGCCGCTCGAGCTCGTGCCGTACGGCGTGGCCCGCTCCGATTTGCTCTCGCGCAAGGACCCTAAGAATTCGCTGGTCAAGAGCACTGACTATCGCGCCGACGGCGGGCTCGATGTGAAGTACGCGCTGACCTCGGATCTCACGCTCACCGGCACCATCAATCCCGACTTCGGCCAGGTCGAGGTCGATCCGGCCGTCGTCAATCTCAGCCAGTTCGAAACGTTCTATCCCGAGAAGCGGCCGTTCTTCACCGAGGGCTTGAACGTCTTCAAATTCGGAGACACGCCGGCGCCGAGCCACTTCAACTTCTTTTTTCCGCCGAGCCTCTTCTACACGCGCCGCATCGGCCGCGCGCCGCAGGCTTCGCCGAACGCCGATTTCGTCGATGCTCCTTCCGAGACCACCATCCTCGGCGCGGCGAAAATCACCGGCAAGATGGGAGGCTTCGCCATCGGCGTGCTCGATGCCCTCACCGCCGCCGAGCATGCGCGCTTCGTGACCGGAACGGTGTCGGGACGGCAGCAGGTCGAGCCGCTGACGAACTACTTCGTCTCCCGCGGCACGAAGGACATCGGCGACGGTTCGCGCCTCGGATTCATGCTGACGTCGGTGAACCGCAAGCTGCCGGACGAGTTGTCGGGCCTGCGCGAAACCGCCGTCACCGGCGGCGTCGACGGCTATGCGTCCTTCCTGAAAAAGGCGTGGATCTTCGAAGGATCGCTCGTCGGATCGGAAGTCACCGGCAGTTCGCAGGCGATCGCCAACACCCAGGAATCGTCATCGCGCTACTACCAGCGGCCGGACGCGGAGAACATTCACTTCGATCCGACGCGCACGTCGCTGAGCGGGTGGGGCGGCAGGGCCATGCTGTCGAAAGCCACCGGCTTCTGGCGGCCGAACGTGCAGGTGCAGGTTTTTTCGCCCGGCTTCGAGACGAACGACACCGGCTTCATGCAGCGGACGGACATCATCTCCACGCATGCGCTGATGCAGTACGTGAATCAGAATCCGTCGGGCGCGTTCCGCGAGAAGTACGCCTGGTTCGGCGTCTATCAGAACCGCAATTTCGATGGCAACACGCTCGAGCGCGGCGTCTTCAGCGACATGCAGGGCGTCTTTCAGAATTACTGGAACGCGCATCTCTCGGTGTTCCTGAATGCCGCCGCGATCTCCGACAGGTTGACGCGCGGAGGTCCGCTGGCACGCACGCCGTCCGGCTGGAGCTCTGATTTCAATGTCGGAACCGACGATCGCAAGACGCTGTCGTTCGGTCTGAACACGCACGCGGACCGCTACGAGGATGGCTCCTACACCCACAGCCTCGGCGTCACCGCGACGGCGCGGCCGCGGGCGAATCTGCAATTGAGCGCCGGCCCGACCTTCACCCGCTCGCACGATCACACCGGCTACGTGAGCACGTTCGACGACCCGACGGCGACGCTGACCTTCGGCCATCGCTATCTCTTCGCCGACCTGGAGCAGCGTTCGTTCGAGCTGGGCACGCGCGCCGACTGGACGCTGAGCTCGCGCCTCTCCTTCCAGCTCTACCTGCAGCCGTTCGTGGCCTCGGGCGACTATCACGACTACCACTCCCTCGCTGCGGCCCGGACGCGCAACTACACGCCCTTCACCGGCGCCGTCACCAATCCCGATTTCAACTTCCGCAGCGTCCGCGGCAGCGCCGTCGTCCGCTGGGAGTTCCGCCCCGGCTCCGCGCTCTACGTCGTCTGGAACGAAAACCGCGCCGACGTCGTGCCCGTAGGCGACTTCAGTTTCCGCCGCGATTTGCGCGCGATTCCGACCGCGCCGTCACACGATGTGTTTCTGGTGAAGGTCTCCTACTGGCTTCCGATGTGAGACTGAGCGCTGGCGTCTCGCCGGCTGGCCGGGCGTGCGTCCCGCCGCCCAACCGCCAGACTCGAAACATTAGCTGTTAACCCGGCGGCGGGACGCCGCCGCGCCAGCCGGCGGGACGCCAGCGCTCCGTCTCTATTTCGGCCGCAGCCACCCGAACGCCCCCGCCATCATCAGGCTGTAGATCAACCCGTCGATCATCTCCTTACACACCACCGTCCATGGCTTGCCGTACCAGATCGCCTCGGGAATCGTGCGGAAGCCGTAGGTGATGAAGCCGGCCGCGCCGACGATGCGGAAGACGGCAAGGTACGGCGTTCCTTTGGCCAGCGTGTGGCAGGCGACGTAGGCCACGAAGAACGACACCACGAGGAGGTAGAGGAACCAGAAGACGAGCACCTTCCCCATGTTGACTTGCCCGGGATTGCGGAGGATGAGCATGGCGATCGGTCCGCGTTCCATCGCCTCGCGTTCTTCCTTCGTCGCCTTACTCCAATCGAGGCAGGGCACGATGTACTGCCCGCTCTTCGCGGACGCCAGCGCGCCGAGGACGGTTTTTTCGTCCGGGAGTTTGCCGTAGTCCTTCCGATGCCAGAACGGAAGGGCCATCCAGAGCACATTGCTGGCGATGAACACGAAAACGGCGGACACGAGAATCGGGAGCCACAGCGAGGACAGTGGAACCATCGCGACCTCCTAAGTTGGACGGGTTCCGGCCATCATCGCAGAAACGACTCTATGCGGCGACAGTCTTCCGATTCCAGTACGAAACGGCCAGCAGGAAATCGGCGACGTTGGTCGAGGCAAACGTCGGCGCCAGATCGGATGGCGCAATGATTCCGACGATGTTGTTCTCCTCGTCGACCACGGGAAGCCGGCGCACCTGTTTCGCCTCCAGCAGCTCGATGGCCGTCTGGACGTCTTCATCCTGCCGGATCGTGTAGACCGGCTTCGTCATCACTTCGCTGACGGCGACGGCGAACGGAATCGAGCCCTTGGCAACGGCGCGGCACGTGATGTCCCGATCGGTCACGACGCCTACCACGTTGCTTCCGTCGCAGACCGGAATGATGCCGCAGTCGTGATCCAGCATCAGTTTCGCGACCGCATCAAGACGGTCGGTTGGTTTGCAGCAAATGGGCGAGAGCGTCATCGCATCCTTGACGAACATGAGCCTGTACCTCCGGCGATCATGAATAGTCTGCCCTGCTCCCGTTTGCGAGGAGAGGCGTCACCCTCGAACAGTGTCTGCTGTCACAATGACCGGTGGAGGAGTTGATCCGTGACCATCGTCAGATTGCAAATCACCATGTCTCTCGACGGCTATGTAGCCGGGCCGAATCAGAGCCTCGAGCATCCGCTCGGCGAGCGCGGCGAGGAACTGCACCAGTGGGCCTTTGCCGCGCGGGCTTTCCGTGAAATGCACGGCATGGAAGGCGGCGAGCCGGGGCCGGACAGCGACGTCATCACCGAAGCCTTTCAGAACGTCGGCGCCTACATCCTCGGCCGCAACATGTTCGGAGGAGGGCCCGGACCGTGGGACGAGAGCTGGCGCGGCTGGTGGGGCGACGAGCCTCCGTACCACGCGCCGACCTTCATCCTCACGCATTACGCCCGCGAGCCATTGGAGATGCAGGGTGGGACGACGTTCTATTTCGTCACCGACGGCATCCACGCCGCACTCGATCGCGCGAAGAGTGCGGCAGGTGACAAGGACGTCTCCATCGCCGGCGGCGCCGATGTCGTCCAGCAATATGTGAAGGCAGGCTTGATCGACGAGATGGAGATTCACGTCGTCCCGCTGCTCCTCGGCAGCGGTTCGCGACTCTTTGAGAACACGGATGGCCGCCAGGCTCAGTACGAAGTTGTGCGCGTCGTCAGCTCGCCGGCCGTCACGCATGTCAAATATCGGCGGCGATGACGACGCTGCCGATCATCCTGTTCACAGCCGGGTACGCGCTCGCCTTTGTGATCGCCGCCTGGTTCACGCGCGCAACGTCACGCCGCGTGATCGGAGCACTGGCCGGCGGTGCTGTGGTCGGACTTGGATGCCTGGGCATGCTCGTGCTGGGCGTAGCCCTCCAGTGGTGGAAGGTTCCGTTGCTCGCGACGCCATTCCTGCTGTTCCTCGGGCTGGCCATCTCGTGCTCGCCGATCTATCTGGTTACCTGGCGGATCGCCCGCCGCTTCGGAGGGCGCGGCCTGGCGTTGTTCACCAGTGTTGTGACCATCATCGGCGCGCCTCGCGATTACTTCATTGCGTCGAAGTTTCCGGAGTGGATGGTCTTTTCGCCGGGCGTGGTCCCCATCATTGCCGATGCTTTGACGTATGGCGCCATCATCGTCCTGCTGGGGCATGGAGTGATGTGGCTTGTCGCCGGACCGGCGCAAGAGGACCGGCTCGCGCGAACGTGATCCCGGTTTACGCCCACTCGCAGACGTACTCGCAAACCTCCGCGCCCTTGGCCCGGCACGTCGTCTCCGTTACCTTGGCGTTCTTCGCGCCGCACATCTCGATCGCTTTGCGATGCCATCCCACTACCGTCAGGCAATCGTGGCGCGAGAACGTCGGCGCGTCGTACGTGCGCAGGATGGCCTTGTTGTCCGCGATCCGTTCGTATGTCCGCCGGCCGGTGTCGTAGTACATCTGATAAATCTGCGGAGTGCGCCGCAGCAGGCCGTGCGGATCGCCCGGGGAGACCATGGCTCGATGCGCGCCGGCCAGATTGTGCTCGGCCGATTTCTCGCCGATGACCAGAAACACATCCTCGCCCATCCCCATCTCCGCGGCGAGGGCCTCGTCCAGGCGCTGGTTCAGCTCGAACGAATACCAGCCGCCGGTGAGAATCGGCGAGCAGAGTGCGCGATCGCTTTCCGGCAGCCGCGCCAATACGTGCTGCACGCCTTCTTCGCCGCGCTGCTCGCGCACGAAACCGAGCCGCGACAGCAATGCTCCGCCTTTGACTTTGATCGATCCCGGATCACCCATTCGGGGAGAATACGACAGTCACCCGTCGATTTTCCGTGATCGCCAGTAGCATTCAATCGTCATGAGCATTCTTGCCATCACGCGAGCGGTGAGCGCATCGATCAATCGCTGCGAGCTGACGCACGCACCGCGAACGCCGATCGACGTCGTTCGCGCCCGCGATCAGCACCGCTCCTACGAGTCCTGCCTGGCCGCCCTCGGCTGCGAGATTCGACAGATTCCCGCGGACGATCGCTATCCCGATGCCGTCTTCATCGAAGACACGGCCGTCGTTCTCGACGAGCTGGCCATCCTGACCCGCCCCGGCGCGGAGTCGCGGCGGGGAGAAGTCGACGCAGTGGCAGACGTGCTCCGTCCGTATCGGCCATTCGTGAGAATCGAGGAGCCGGGGACGCTCGACGGCGGCGACGTCCTGCTGCTCGACCGCGTCCTCTACGCCGGCCGCACGCCACGTACGAATACCCGAGGCATCGACAACCTGCGCGAGCTCGTCGCGGCACATGGCTATCGCGTCGAAGCGGTCGCGGTCGACGGCTGCCTGCACCTCAAGTCGGCCGTCACGCGTGTCAGCTCCAACGCGCTGCTGATGAATCGCGATTGGGTATCGCCCGCGCAATTCAACGGCTGGCGGATCATCGACGTCGATCCCTCCGAGCCCTTCGCCGCCAACGCGCTGCGGATCGATGAGAGCGTCGTCTTCCCCGAGGAGCTTGTGCGGACGAGGAGGAGACTCGAGGGAGAGGGGATCGATGTGCGCCCGGTCCCCGCCTCGGAACTGGCGCTCGCGGAAGGCGGCGTCACGTGTTGTAGTCTCATCCTTCGCACGTGAACGTCATCTCCATCAACGCCGGTCTCCCGCGGAACGTCGAATGGCGAGGCCAGACCGTTCAGACCTCCATCTTCAAGGAGCCGGTATCGGGCCCGGTGAAGGTTCGCCGACTCAACATCGACGGCGATCAGCAGTCCGATCTCACCGTTCACGGCGGCGTCGACAAGGCCGTCTACGTCTATCCCTTCGAGCACTACGCCTTCTGGCAGAAAGAGCTGCCATCGCTCGACTTCCCCCTGGGTGCTTTCGGCGAGAACTTCACCACGACTGGTCTCGATGAAGGGAGCGTCCACATCGGCGACCGCTTCCGCATCGGCTCCGCGGAATTCGTCGTCACCCAGCCGCGCATGCCCTGCTACAAGCTGACCATCCGCTTCAAACGTCCCGACATGATCAAGCGCTTTTTGCAAAGCGGACGGACCGGCTTTTATCTGGCTGTTACACGCGAAGGCGAAGTCTCCACCGGCGACGCCATCTCCCTCATCGCCCGCGATCCGGATGCGGTGACCGTCTCCGATGTCGTCAGTCTGTACGCCTCGGATGCCGGCAATCAGGAACTTCTCCGCCGCGTGAGCGGACTGCCGTCCCTTCCTGAGAGCTGGCGCGATTACTTCCGCAAGAGGCTTTGGCAGGCGGATGAGTGAACCACAGCGCAAACAAGCCGCGGAGCGGCGTTATCTACGTAGCCCACAGCGTGAGCTGTGGGATTTTGATCAGACCCATATTCAGCCGCGGAGCGGCGGCATTTCGAGTGTCGCCTTGATTCGCATTCGAGATGTCGCCGCTCCGCGGCTGTATACGAATACGCATCTGGACCCACGGCTCACGCCGTGGGCTACGTAAATGACGCCGCTCCGCGGCTGCCTTTCGTCTGTGCATTAGAAAAAAACAATAGTGCCCACTGATAACCCACGCCGCATCGGCCTCCTGAGAGCCACAGCCATGGTGGCCGGCATCATCATTGGCGCCTCGATCTTCGTCCAGCCGTCGGAAATCACAAGACGCGTTCCCAGCATCTCCGGAATGTTGCTGGTCTGGCTACTGGCGGGCGTGCTCACTCTCTTTGGCGCGCTCATCTGCGCGGAACTGGCCTCCGCCTTTCCCCGCACCGGTGGCGTCTATGTCTTTTTTGAAAGAAACCTTCCATCCCGCCGCCGACCGCGCGGCGATCCTCGGTGGAAACACCGCGCGGTTGTTAGTGAGGGGCTGAGACTGGTGCCGGCGGTTCGGGCGGCGCGGGCGGGACCGTTCCCGTCTGCGGCGTCGTTGCGAACATCGGCATTCCCCGGGTCTTGGTGAGATGCAAGGTCATCGATGCCGTGGCGCTGCGCGTCTGATGCGTGGTGTGCACCGTGCTCGCGCTCATGCTGCGATTGACCTGCCCGCCGATCTGGCCGGACAGGAGTTTCGACAGCCACGCCGGCGAAAAATCGATCGCGGCCGCGTACTGTTCAGTGCGGGTCCTGACCGCCGTCACATCGTTGGAATCGCCGTTGATGGAAATGCTCGGACGGAACGTAATGAGCAGGCGGGGGATGGCCAGGGCCGGGATGACCGAGACCAACCACGCGTCGCTCACACCGAGGATCGGTGCCGCCTTCGTGCGGCTGTAGCTGGCGCTGGTCGTAAGCGTGAGATTGGTGACCACTCCTCCCGTCACCGACAGTCCGGCGGTCTGGACCCGCTGATCGCCGGTGGGGTCGATGCGATCGGCCTTGCGGCGCGAAGACGCATTTTCGATGACGGTGATCCTCCCGAGCGTTTCTGTCAGCTGCGCCGTGAAGCACGACTGGGCGATGTTCGCTTCGGGAAGCGAGCCGCTTGCGTCGGTGCTGGTCCGGCCGCCATTCGCCGAGGCGGTGAAAGAGAGGTGATCCGTGAACGCCGTCGTCAGGGTCAGAGTGCCGTCGGTGTTGGCTCCGCGCGCCAGTTTGGAGTCGTGCGCGCGTCCCTGCTCGTGACGGGTGGTGGTGAGGGACAGAGTGGACTTGCCGAAGGCGCGGCTGACCGAGAGGGACGTGTCGAAGCGGTCGTTGATTCCGGGTGTGATGCCGGGATTGGCCGGGTTCACGAAGTTCGCGTCGACGCTGCTCATGCCGACGCTGTACGTCGTGCCAGCGACGATGCCGGCGATGCTGGCGGAGAGGGCGTTGCCGTGCTCGGACTGATGACTGCCGCGCGCCACCTCGACGACGACTTCCGCCTTCGGGCTGATCGTGTAATGCGTGAAGATGCCGAGAGTGCGTGTCCGGTTCGTATTTTCACCGGCGGATAGCGCGATCGCACGGAGGACGAACGGATGGTCTTCCGGTGTGGCGAAGGCGAGGCTGCGGATACCGAGGTCCTGCGGGACCGCCGAGATGATTCCTTTGACCTCCGGCTCGACCGGTTGGTAGTAACTCAGAGTCCCTTTCGCGAAACCGGCGGTGGCGATGACGCCGGTGCGAGCCAGGCCGGTGTTGAGAAACGTCGTGCCGTCGGTGAAGCTCGGAACCATGTAGCCGATGCCGGCCGACTCGTAGAGAGCCGGGCTTCCGCGTCTCTCCATCAGCGTCCAGTTGCGGCTTTTCTGCGCCAGAGAGTTCGGGTCGACCGATCCGTCGAAGACGAGATTGCCGGTGACTTTGGCGCCGTTGGATGCCGTGACATCGCCTGCTGCGCCTTGCGTGGAAAGCGACGCGCTGTCGGTGAGGTTGGATTTGCCCGTCGGATTGCTCACCCACGTGAGCGTGCCCGACGGCTCGACGACGTACGTCTTCGATTTCGCGGCGTCGGGCGCGCCGGCTGGAGGATCGTCGGCGCCGAGGCCGCCGCCGTGCGTGCCCTCATCTGCCGTGATCGTGGACTCTCGGGACGCGACGTACACCGTTGACCACGGTGTCGGTTCGCCTTCGACGTTGCCGGGGAAGATCGCGCGAACGCGTACGCGGGTCGGGCCGGGGATGAGGTTCTGGAGCATCCACGCCGTTTGCGTGGTTCGCACATGGCCGTAGCGCTCCCCGTTCTGCACGTCGAGCTCATAGCCGCTGGCGCCGGGAACGAGCGACCACTGGATGCGCGGCTTGGTGCCGACGCTGTCGCCGTCGAGGGGATCGTAGATGGTCAGCCGCGTGACATCGCGCGCGGAGACGTTGAACGACACGGCCGGCGCAGCTGCGAGGCGTGGCGATTCGATGACCAGCGTGAGTTGATGCTGGCCGTACATCTGCGGCGGGAGCGGCACGCGCGCGCCGACCTGGATCGGCAATCCGGCCGAGGTCGTGGCCACGACGCGATCGAAGGGGATGCCGTCGAGTGCCCAATAGCCGGTCATCGTGCCGCTTCCACTCATCGCCAGAATCGCCCGCGGGTAGAGAGCTTCGCCATCGGCGACGATCGTTCCCTGCACGGGATAGACGATCGCCGCGGTGCGGATCGAAAGCGGCGCCGCGATCGATTCGGGCGGATAGACCAGAACCGTTCCGCCGCGAACACTTTCGGCGCCATCCGGATTGCGGAAGACGAGAAGATGCGCTCCGATCGTCGCTCCGGGACGCACGCTCACCACAACCTCGGCGAGCGTGGGACGAAAGACCGTCGTTCGCTCGACGACGATGTCGGGAGAGCGCGAGATCACCGTTCCGCCTGCGGCGAAGCCCGTTCCGCCGATGCGCAGAATGGTCGACGGGCTCGGTGCCACGACGGATGCAGGCGCTACGACATCGATCGCCGGCAGGACCACGACGTCGGCGCGCGCGGTGCGGACGAGTAGCTGGTTCGTGGCAGTGAAGGTGATCGGGAGCGTGCCGCTGACTTGCGGCGAGACGGTGACCGATACGTTTTGCGTTCCGGGAAGGGTGAGCGTGAATGTTGACGGTGTCACGCTGACGCCCGCCGGCGCGGAGGCGACGACTGTGATCGGATTGACCGAGCCGAGGGAGCCGATATTGAACCCGCCGGTGCGAACGATGCTGACGGCAAGGGAGCGCGTCTCGCGGGCGCTCAATCTGACCAGCGACGGCGTGACGGAGACGGCGAAGTTCGCCGGCGCGACCACGCGAATCGGCGAAAGCACCGCCACGAACGGCGGGAAACCAATGCCGGTCGCGGTAATCGTCACCTGATGATCGCCCGGAGTCATCGTCGCCGCGGCCGAGATGACGAACGTGAGATCCGGAAACTGCGCCGCTCGGGTCGTGGTCTGAGCCTGCGGAAGGATCGAAAAGCCCGGATCTCCCGCAAGGGAGTATGTGATGGAGTCGAGGCCTTGAGGGACTTGTGTCGTACGAATACCGATTGTCCCCGGCGGCCCGCCAGCGACTAATTCATCCGGTTGTGACGTCGAGAAGCGGACCAAGGCATTACCCATTGTGTGCAGAGAGCCGAATGCCGCCGTACAGGCGAGCGCACATACAACAACAATTCCAAAAATTCGTCTGAACATGACCGCCTCTTTTCTGGACCCACTCTTTTAGTGGCGGAGACGGCGAAAACATTACAGACGGTAGAATCGAATTCCGGTAATCGGCCGGTTAGCGCTCGAAATGGGAGGGATTAGAAGTTTGCCTTGATGGCGCCTCGGGTCTATCGTTCTCCGTTCCGCGTTCATCGCAGTCTCAGGAGAGTGATCGATGACTCCCTCCATCCGCCTCGCGTTTGTCCCGGCAATCCTTCTCTGTTCGCATCTTTCGGCGCAATCGCTGGACGTCGTCCACGCGGTCTCGCCCGCGCACATCCGCGCCAGCGAGGCGCGGACGCCTCGGGGCGAGGCGGCGCCGCTGCCGGTGTCGAGCTTCTCGGAATCGCGCGGGATCGGCATCGTCACCGACGATGGCAACTCCTACTGGCCGGGCTATCCCTCGGATGTCCTGGCGCCGGCGACCTTCCGCGTCGTGCCGACGGCGAACAACACCTTCACCGTGCAGCGCGTCGCCTTCCAGTTCGACGATCCGTCGACCGGCGTCATCGCCTACGACGGCGCCAAGCGGCCCATCGTCGGCTTCCTCGACGCCAACTACCTCCTGCCGCATTACACCCTTCCCGCGCCGTTTACGTTCGCGGGCAAGCAGTACACGAAGCTGAGCATCTCCACCTGGGGCGCGATCGCATTCGGCGATGCGGATACGACGCAAGTCAATTACGACCCGACGGTCGTCAGCTCCATGTTTCACATCCAGCCGATCGTGGCAGTCTGGTACGAGCTGTTCAACTATCCGGCAACCGCGCGCATCATCACCAAAAACAAGACAGGCTCCGTGGTCATCACCTGGGAGAATCTGAAGAGCCGGCATTCGGCCATTCCGTGCACCTTCCAGATCGAGCTCTTCACCGCCACCGGCGAGATGCTGCTCTCCTATCGAACGCTTTCGACCGACGACGGCCTGATCGGATTCAACACCGGCACCGAGACGCCCACGCGCCAGTCGTCGAATCCGGTGAACGTGCCCGGCCTCCCGGCGGCTCTGCAGGCGTCCAGCGCCTCGTTCGACAACTACGGCGGCATCATCGCCGGCGTCACGCTCAAGCTCGCGGCGGCTCCGGCGCCCACGGGAACCGAGAACTTCCGCTACACGCTGCTGCTCAACGGCGTCGAAGTCGCGGGCGTGCAGGTCAGCGCGGCGCAGGCGCCGTTCCTGGTCGTGGCCACGCCGAAGATCCCCGAGTTTCCCTCGGCGCAGATCGGCTCGTGGGAGATCCATCTGACCGGCGACACGCTGACCTTCCGCATGCCGGCTTCGAGTCTCGAGCCGTATCTGAACCAGTCCGGATCGAACACCTGGGCCATCAAGAGCGCGCGATTCGGCGGCGCAGGCTTCATCGACGGGACGATCACGCAGACCCTACCGCTGACCTTCACCGCACGGCACTCGCTGCTGCCATCGGCCGTCGGCGCCTCGGTCGAAGTGCCGCCCGAGGTGTTTCACTACATGCCGGGAGTGTGGGATACCGATCGGATCCGCGAGTCGATCGCCGCATACCTCGTCAGCCGCGGCCAGAACGTCGACACCTTCCGCTTTTTCCCGACGATCTACGACGATGGTCTGAAGCACGCGAATTACGCCGGCACCTATCCGCGGCAGAAGAGCGTGACCGGCGCGGGAACGATTCCGGCGCGCCCCGAATGCGACTGCCACTTCGGCGCCGAGTTTTCCTCGATCGGCGAATCGCTGGGCGACGAGACCAACACGCAGATCGCGCTCACGCACGAGCTCGGGCACGAGTGCGTCTTCTACGCCGATTACAGAGATGTCGACGGTGTGGTCAAAGGTCCGTGGCGCGATGCCGGCGTCCCCTGCTTCGGCGGCGCACATCCGAACAACGGCCTGGCCAATCCCAGCATGTTCCCCGACACCGAGTCCGGCCTCTCCACGATCTCGGTGATGGGCGGAAGCATCGCCGGGACCTATCAACTGACCGCCCCGCGCTTCGGGTTCAGCCGCGCGGAGATGTACTTCCTCGGCCTGGCTTCGCCATCCGAGGTGACGCCGATTGCGTTTGTGCAAAACGGTGTGACATCGCAGATCACCATCGACGAAATCGTCGCCGCCAACGGTGTGCGGACTCCCGCGTACGCCAACGGCCAGACGCGCGTCTTTCGCGTCCCCACGTTTGTAGTCAAACGCAGCGGAGAAACCGTGACCGACGCGCAGCTGCAACAGCTGCAGAACGTCCTCTTCCGCTGGCAGAGCCGTTTCTACCGCGAAACCGGAGGCCGCGCCCGCGCCAACCTGACGCTCGACGGCGGTTGCAGCTACACCCTCTCCGCCAGCAGCATCCGCCCCGCGTCGACCGCGGCCACCGGCAGCCTCAGCGTCATCGCCGACCCCGGCTGCGCCTGGACCGCCACCACCTCCGACTCCTTCATTACCGTGACGTCCGGCGCCAGTGGCACCGCGAACGGCACGGTCAGCTACGCGATCGCCGCAAACGCGAACGCCAACAATCGCACCGGCACGATCACTATCGCCGGCCAGCCGTTCACGGTGACGCAGTTGGGCGCCGCGCGCCGGCGCGCGGCGCCAAGGTAGGCCGCGCCGCGTCGCGCATTCGCGTGACCACGCTCGCGCGACGCTTGAAGACGTGACTGGGTCTTCCGATCCTCGGGCTCCATCTTGGGCGCACCAAGTCGAAAGGAGACAAGGATGCGAGACCCTGAACTGGAGCTCGAGAACGAGTACGAGTATGAGTTTGAGAATCAGTCGGAGCTGTTGCTCGGCGATTCCGAAGGCGAGTTCGAAGGCTTCGGCGAAGGGCCGCTCGGCGAATTCGAAGGCGAAAACGCCTTTGGCGAATCGCTCGGCGAAGCCGGGCTGGGCGAGCTCGAAGGCTTTGGCGAAGGACCGCTCGGCGAATTCGAGTACGAAGGCGAATTCGAAGGCGAGGGTCTGTACGAGGGCGAACAGTTCTCGTTCGGCAAGGTCTTTCAGAAGGTCGCCGCCTTCGCAAAAAAGGCCGCCCCGATCCTGAAGAGCGTCGCCAAGATTGCCGCGCCGCTGGTCGGCACCGCAATCGGCGGTCCCATCGGAGCGAAGCTCGGCTCGATGGCGGCCAACCTCCTCGGCGAATCCGAGTACGAGGGCGAATTCGAATTCGAGCTCGAAGCCGAAAACGAGGCCGAGATGGAAGCCGTCATGGAAGGCCCGCTGAGCGAGCAGGAAGCGCTCGGCGAGCTGATGGCGGCACTGGCCTCGCGCGCCTCCAACGACATGGAAGCGGAAGCGCAGATCGGATCGGCCACGGCCATCGTCCTCTCCCGCGCCGACCTCGCCGCGCTGCGCGACGTCCTGCCCGACATCAACCGCGGCATCGCCGTGCTCACGCGCGTCCTTCGCCGCCGTTCCGACACGCGCGCCGGCATTCGCGCCATCCCCACCATCGTCAAGCGCAGCGCGGTCACGCTGAGGAAGCACGCCGCCTCCGGCCGTCCGGTGACGCGCCGGACCGCCGCACGGGCCATGGCCACGCAGACCCGCCGCGTTCTGGGAACGCCGTCGGTATGCGCCAAGGCGCTGCAGCGGAACGTCCGCGCCAGCCACAGCGCCGGGCATCGTTCGCGGCCGCAGCAACAGCCGCGCCGCCGCTACGCCATCTGACAGGAATCACGTCTCACAACGGGAGAACGTCATGAGCATCGGATACGAATACGAGAGCCCCTCGCATGAGAGCCATGAAGCGGAGGCGTTCATGGAGAGCGTCAACCAGGCCGCGCGCAGCGGACGCCGCTACCGGCCGCTGGCGCTGGCGGCCATGGCCGCGGCCCGCGCCGCGCTGAGCGAGGGCCGTTACGCCGACGTGGAGTCGGAGCTCGAAGGAGCGATGGAAGCCGAATGGGAGACGTCACCGCAGACCTTTCAGCGATCGTTCGCCGATCGCGAGGCCGCTCCTTCGGCCGCGCTGATGGAGCACCTCGGGCACGCCGCCGCGGAGGCCGAGAGCAACGGCGAAGCCTTCGCATTTCTGGCGCCGCTTCTGCCGCTCGCCCTCAAGGCGCTGCCGCTGGCCGCCAAGGCGCTCGGCATCGGCGGGAAGCTGTTGCCGAAGGTCGCGTCGAAGATGGCCACCGTCGCTCCGAAGCTGATCAAGGGCGTCAACGCCGCCGCGAAAACGTTGCGGAACAATCCCGCCACCAAGGGGCTGGTGAAAGTCCTGCCGCGGGTGATGCGAAACACCACCGCCGACCTGGCGCAACAGATCGTCCAGGGAGCGCCGGTCACCGGAAACATCGCCGTACGGACGCTGGCTCGCAACACGGCGCGGGTCCTCAGCGATCCGCGCGCGACGGTGCAGACGCTGCGCCGCGCCCAGGCGCTCGATCGCAGCCTCGATCAGGCCGTGACGTCGGTGGTCCAGGGCGGCGGTCTGGTCCCGCCACAGATCGCTGCCGATGACCTGAGCACCTTCGGCCAGGACGCCGTCGGCATTCCCGGCAACGGCAACGGCGCCGATCCGATGGCATCTGGCGCCGCTCCCTGCACCTGCTCCGGCCAGTTCTCGTAAGCGCGCGGCCCGGAGACGCTCATGACCGATCTGCTCGATATGGTGACGGAGGCTGCCGCGCCGAACGCGCGCGCGACGCTCCCTGCGCCGGCCACACGCCGCGGGAAGATCCTGCCGGCGTGGCTCGAAGCGCAGGCGATCAACGTCACGCGCCACGCCGCCGGCCTGCATCCGTTTACCAGCGAAGAGTTCGGATCGGCGGCCGCGTCGCCGACGGAAGGACACATCCAGGCGGTCAACCAACTCATCTCCGGCCTGCGCGGCGAGCTGCTCGGGCTGACGGCCAAGGTGGCCGAAGCGGCCAAGGCTGCCGTCGATGACCCGTCGCCGCGCAACCTCACCCGCCTCACCGCCGCCAAGGATCACGCGCACTCGATCGTCCAGGCCACGGAAAAAGTCTGGGACTTTTACTTCGAGCTCTTCGGACAGCGGCAGACCCGTTTCGCCGACTGGCTGCTCAGTTGCGATCGCATCGCCCTCGACTGCTACCAGTACACCTTCCTCGGCATCGGGCTGGCCCGTTCCGTTCCGGCGCCGCCTCCCTTCGTCTACATGCGCACCGGCTTCTCGCCGGCCACGTTCCGGCGGGACATCCCCCTTCAGCGGCTGGGCTCTCTGCACAATCCCTTTCCGCTCATCCAGCTGCCGTACCACCGGCTGATGAACCCCTGGACGCTGGGCGCCGTGCTGCACGAGGTCAGTCACAACCTGCAGAACGATCTCGACCTCGACAAGATCATCCCCGAAGCCATCGAGCGGCGGCTGCTGGAGGCGGGGATGCCGCCGTCCGTGGCATCGACGTGGAAGCGATGGAACCGCGAGCTGTTCGCCGACGTCTGCGGCTTGATGTTCGGCGGTCCGTCGATCGTGGCATCGCTGATGGACGTCGTCGGCCGCTCGCGCGAGAACACGCTCACGTTCACTCCCGGCGCCCCTCACCCGACGCCGTTTCTGCGGACGCTGATCAGCTGCGAGCTCCTGCGGCGGATGAACTTCGTCGACGAAGCGCGCGAGTACCGGCAGGCGTGGCTGCGGCTCTACTCCGATCCGCGGTCCGGCGATATCCCGAAGACGATGATGGATACGTTCGACAAGGCCTGCGCGCTGGTGGTCGACACGGTCTGCTACCAGCCGTACGCATCGCTGGGTAAGAAGACGCTGGCGCAGGTCCTCCGCTTCGAGCACAAAGAACAATCGATGATCGAAGAAGCCGCGCAGCGGCTCTCGAAGGGAACCGATCCCGGCATCGTGCCGGAACGGTTCCTCATCGGTGCGGCGCGTATCGCCTTCGACCGCAAGCTCGTCTCTCCCGATGCCCTCACCAAGAATTTCTACCGCGACCTGGCGAGGAGATGACGATGACGATGAAACGTTCTCTCGCCTCCGTCGCCGGTCTGCTCGCCGAACTGACGGAAACCGTCCGCGAGCTGGCCGTGGCCGTCGATGACTGTCCGGCCGCCGACGGAGATCTCGCCGTGATCGAGGCCATGCGCGGGCATGCCGCCGACAGCGAAGGCGACGTGCGCGAAACCGCCGCGGCAGTGGCGTCGGCGCTGGAGGCCGAAGAGGCCGGCGACGCGCCGCGCGCCGCGCGCCTGGCCGCCGACGCGCACGAGCGCTTCAGCGCATTCACGCGGCGCGTCCGTTTCGGACTCTCGGGACACGACAGCCTTTTCGAGGTGGACCGTCTCCCGGAGCGGCGTGGTGCCGGCTGGCGTTCCTGGAGCGACGTCGTCCTGCGCCAGCTCGAGCAGATCGACCACGCCATCCACCGCACCGACGCCGCCTTCGTAGCCTGCTGGCAGGAAGTCGTCGACCGCGGTGCCTCGGTATCCGTCACAGCTACCCAGATCGCGGTCGAATCGCGGTCGCAGCAAAGACATCCCTCGCCGGCGTAGGAAGGAGACTCTCAATGTATCTATCAATGTCTGCAGTCAACGACACCCTCGACGGCGTGAGCAATCCATCGCCGGCGTCGTCTACAGCGATCTTCGATCCCGCGAAGATCGCCCGCCAGTACTTCGGCTTCGAATTCAATCTCGCGTCGCGCGACCAATTGATCGCGCAGCTCGCGACGGTGCCGATCGAGGAGGAGACGGGCGATGGCGAGCCTGCTCCGGCCGGCGCCGCATCTCCCTCGCCGAGGCCGAGGGTCACGATCGTCGGAGTCTTTTCCGCCCCCTATCTCGCGGCCACCACGCTGCAGGACTACCTGCCCCACCTCGGGGAAGTCGTTCCGCTTGATTCGAGCAGCGGCGAGGCCTGCAACCCCCGGCCGCTCCTGCCGTTGATCACGAACGCCGTCAACGGGATCGTTACCGAACTGAGCAAACCCGAAGGCCCGCTCAGCGACTCGGTGAACAATTTCCTCGGCATTCTCTGCGGCTACGACAAGGACAAGCCCACGCCGCCCATGACCGCGAAAGACGTACAGGGGCTCTTCGGCGATTATGCGAGGCGCAGCGGGCTTGCGTCCGACGCTCCCAGGACGTGCTCGCCTGAGGAGGAGAAGATCCTCACGACGTTTTCCAATGTGCTGGCGGTGAGCAACATGCTCCTGCAGGTGTGGGATCTGGTCCATGAGAGCGATGGCGGCCAGTACTTCAGCATCGCCATCCCGCGCTTCCGCCGGAACTTCCGGGCCATCGTCCTCGACCTCGAGCAGTTGTCCTGCCTCGTTCCTATGGCCGACTGGAAGACCAGCCAGATTCCGGAGAAGCCACGCGTGTTCGCCTGGGACCTCTATCAGTGGATTTACGGGTACGCCGATCAGGGAGCCATGACCGATCTCGAGGATGGAGGCAAAGACGCCGTCGGCGTCGTCAGCAAGACCATTTCGGCGATGAAGCAACTGTTGGAGAAGCTTCGGAGTGCGAAGCCCGCGGCGGCCGGTGAGTGCAGCGGGATCGCGGCGACGTTCAAGACGGAAGACGTCACGGCCGCCCTGACCCAGTTGAGTTGCCACATGAATAACGTGATCGACATCGCCAGGGAGCTCGGTGCGTAATCGAGTGCCGGCCATTCGAAGGAGGATTCCATGAAGAGCACCGAATACAACCAAACCCTCAAGAAACTCGTCCGCGTTCGCGAGCAGCTCCTGAGCTCACCGGCGGCGCAGGACCCGCGCATGGCCGAGGTGTTATCGGATTATGTGGACAAACTCGAGAGCCTGGCCCTGAACACCGTTGCCGATCAGTCGCAGAGCGGGCTCACGGGCGACCACGGTTTCTCGCAGCTGATTGGAATCGGTCCCACCACCTCCACGGACCTCGGCGACATCGACATCCCGACGGCCGTGGAGAAATACGACGACGACGTCGACTCGCAGCGCATCTATGCGATGGCCGATCTCTACTACGTCTATCAGCACGAGAAGATCGGCGTCTTCCGCGCCATCGACAAGCTGCAGCAGCTCTTCCATGCCGGCGCCGTCCGCCTGTCTCATGGCGAGGGAGCGACGCAGCTCTATCACTGGGATCGCCGCGACGTGCTTCGGTTCACCAAGCGCGATCGCCTCGGCGCCTACTGCCGCGGCTTCGGCTACTGCGCCGCGCCGCCGCCCGTGGGCGCGCGTCCGAACCGCGAGTTCCACCATCTCCTCACGCACTTCATCACCGAGGTGGCCACCTTCTGGCGCGACAAGCGGATCTCCGAGGTCATCCGGGAGCGCGCCAACGACCCGACCTTCGGATCGATCGCCACCGTGCGCCGCGCCGCACTCGATCTGCGCAACAACCTGAAGTTCGTCTCCTACGGTCACCTCAACGTCATGACCAAGGAAATCCTGCAGCTGCTCGACGAAGCCTTCCGCATCCTCCGCTCCGCCGATATCCGCAACCTCTTCGGCGCCAAGACGCCGTGGGACGTGGTCGAGGAAGTGTCCGAGCGCTACTTCGGCTCGCACGTGAACACATCGACACGGCAGCGGATGGCGGTGTCGGGACGCGAGATTCTGCGCTGGCTTGCCCAGAAGAAGACGTCTTCGACGTCGCGGATCGAGTTCGAAAACTCGCTCATCGTCATCGGCGAGCCGGCCGAGGAATGGCTGACCAGTGCGGAATCGGAAGCCATCATTCAGCCGCGCAACCAGGCCAGGCTTCTGCCCTGGGAACCGCGCCGCGGCGCGGGAGTACGGACGGCGTAGGCCGCCGGCCGGACAGGGATTGTTGCCGGCTCCGATCGGGCGCCGGCAGCAATCCCTGAAACCTTTTGAAACGAAAATCGTGTTACCGTCACTACTTCCCTACATACGTACGTCGTCCAAATGCGAACCAAATTCGCGCATGACCCGCGGCCAGAGGCCTCGGGCGCGGCACCCGGTTCCGGAACACTCGCCGATCTCGCGGGGAGGCTGATGCGCTGTGCGCGTGAGCAGGTGACCGAGCCGGGCGACGACGGTACGGATGTCCTGATGGACCTGGAGTCCGACGGGATTCGCTGCGTCATCGTGCGCACCACCATCGACGCGCCGCCGGCCCCGCTGCTCAGCCCCCGCGAGCAGGAGATCGCCCGGATGGTCGCCGGCGGCCTGCCCAACAAAACCATCGCTGCCGTGCTCGAGATCAGCTCCTGGACCGTCGGAACCTACCTCCGGCGCATGTTCGCCAAGCTCGGTGTCAGCTCCCGCGCGGCCATGGTCGCCAAGGTGATGCAGACGCCGCACTCTCTCCGCAGCCATTCGAAAAACTGACGTCACGCGTTCGCGCTACGGCGAACGTGTGACGGGACAGCGCGCGCTCGCGGAGCGAAATTGCGTGAGACATCAGCAGACTCAGAAACCAAGAGGATCTATGAGCTCGACCGCATTCGCACGCTTCGATGAGTCTTTCTTCGAGACCCTTCCTCCCACCGCGCCGGCGTGGCCGGGCTCGACACCCGAACAGCTCGACTTCATGCGCCGCGTCTACGCCGGTCACGTCGCGCGCGCGAAATCGCGGGGCGGCAGGTACGTCGCCGACATCCCCGCAGGCGAGCTGGCGAGAGTGGAGACGAGCGCCGGCCCGCGCATGCGCACCGCGGCCGCGGCGGATTGCCGGGCCATGCTTGCCGCCGCCCGCGCCGCGCTTGCCGTGCAGAAAGCCGCCGGCTCCGCGCTGGCGAACGGCGTGCTCTGGATCGGCATCACCAGCGGCTATCGCTCCGCCAGCGAACAATTCGCGCTGTGGCAGAAGTACTTCCCCCGCTTCTATCGCGAAACCCAATCGCGGCGCGCGGCCGCGCCGGGCGGACCTCATGGCGACCATGCCGTGGCGCTGACCGTGAAACACGTCGGCGCGTGGATCGCCGCGCCGGGCTTCAGCCTCCACAACGACGGCCGCGCCGCCGACCTCAAAACGTCCGAGCGCGGCCTCACCCTCGGCGCCAGCTCCAGTCACCGCAAGCCGTGGCGCGAGACCTGGTTCTGGGCCTGGCTGGTCGCCAACGCCGCGAAGTTCCACTTCTTTCAGAACACCAGCATCGACGAGCCGTGGCACTGGGAACATCGTCCGGAGCGGGCGCACGGTGAATTCCAGTCAGCCCCGGTCATCGCCGCGGGAGAGAAAGCGATCGGCGTGGTGCCGCTGCTGGCGAAACATCGCGGCTCCGGCCCCGGCGTCGTCCTGCGCTGGAACAATCTCATCAGGACCGACGAGATCGATGTCGCCATCCACTTTCACGGCTATGCATCGCAACTCGGGAAGATGGACATCGTCAAGCACAAGCTTCCGATGAGCGGCCTCGATTGGCAGGATCCCGATCACACGCAGCCCGGCCATCGAACCCGGCCGACGCTCTTCATCCTTCCGCATGGACATTACGATCCCGCAAAGCGCACGGACCGATACACCTTCCCGGCCTTGTATCCGAAGCCGGCATTGCGCGAGCTCTGGACCTGGGCTCTCGCGCAACTCACCGCGCACCTCGGACTCTCGCAGACGCCGCGCGTGGCACGGCTCATCCTGACCGCGCACTCCGGCGGCGGCGCGGCCCTCGAGCATGTCATGGCCAACTACGATCCGGACGAAGTGCACCTGTTCGATGCTGCCTATCAGCCGATGGAAAATCTGACGCGATGGGCCAGAAGGCACATCGACGCCGATGCCCAGGCCGTTTCCGGCGCCCCCGGCGGAGCGCTTCGCGTCCTCCACCTCAACGGCACCGCACACTTCAGCCAGGCGCTCGGTCAGGCCATGCGCACCGCAATGCACGGCCGTCCGAACGCCGTCCAGCTCGCCAAGCGCTATCGCATCGAAAAGGCTGCAGTCGGGCACAACGACATACCGCGCCGGTACGGATGGCAGCTCTTCGCCGATTCTTCGGCCGATGTACGTTGAGCGCGGTTTCTTTTCGATCGCCTCGGTGTCTCATCCCCGGAGGATGCAATGAGACACCGACTGATCCTGGCCCTACTCGTTTTTGGATTCCTTTCCATTCAATCCTTTGCGGCGGACAGAACCGGATTCGCCGTCAATGTTCTGGTCGACGACGCACAGCGCACGGAGTACTTCCGCGGCGGCACCGTCTACATCGAAGCAGTCCGCGGCGCCAGCTACAGCCTGCGGATCACCAATCCCACCGGCTATCGCGTCGCCGTCGCCCTCTCCGTCGATGGCCTGAACACCATCGACGCCAAACACACCGACGCCCGCAGCGCATCGAAGTGGGTGCTGGAGCCGTACGAATCGACGGTCATCTCCGGCTGGCAGGTCAACAACCGCACCGCGCGCAACTTCTTCTTCACCGGCGAGCGCCGCTCCTACGGTGCCGCGCTCGGCCAGACCGAAAACCTCGGCGTGATCGAAGCGGTCTACTTCCGCGAGCGCCGTCACGAAGCCGAGGTCTGGCGGCCGTCGCCGTTTGGCGAAGAGCGAGCGGGATCGGCCAACGGCGCTCTCGCACCATCCGCGAAAGCGCAGCGGAGCGAGGCGGACGATTACGCCGCCACCGGCATGGGCCAGAGAGCGCGCCACGAAGTAGAGATGATCGACATCGACCTCGAACCGACCCCGGTGGCCTCGGTCCGCATCCGCTACGAATACCGCCCGCAGCTGGTCAAGCTGGGGATTCTCTCCCCGCACGTCTCACCGCTCGAACGCCGCGAACGGGCCAGCGGATTCGAGACGTACTGTCCTGAGCGGTAGCGACGATCAGCCACCGGAGGTGGCTCGTAAGGTAGCCGGTGGTCCGAGCAAAGCGAGCGACCACCGGCTACCAATCGTGAATCCCGTGCGACCCCGGCAGGGGTCGCGTAACAAATACAAGGGTCGTGTCCCACCTCCGCGACCCCGCCGGGGTCGATGAAACCACGCGCGACGAATTTCCGGTGGTCGCTCGCTTCGCTCGGACCAACGGCTACCGTACGAGCCGCCTCCGGCGGCGTGAAGGCTCAAACGCTGGTTTGGAATTCGACGAATGCGGGATGGCGGGGAACGATCTCACAACTGCCACGGAAACTCGCCCGGCGTCGCCGGAGGCGGCGGCGGTTGTTTGGCTGCGTCGGAGGTGGTTTGCGTGAGTGAGAGGAGTAGGAAGAGTAGGAAGGTCATCGCGCCAATCTAGGTTCGCGCCGTCGTTGCGCTGTCCCGGGATGGTTACTTACGAGTCACGTTACGCGCGACCGCGTTATCATCGATCCGTCCTTCAATTCCTACGGAGACGATCTGATGAAGAGAACCATTGCGGCCGTGGTTTGTGCGGTTTCGTTCTTCGCCCTCCCCCTCCTTGCCCAGACCAGCGCCTCGCTCACCGGCATCGTCTCCGTCGAGGGGCGGCCGCTCCCCGGCGTCGTCGTCACCATCTCCTCGCCCGAGTTGCAGGGGACGCGTCGCACCGTCACCGGCGACGGCGGCGCCTACAGCTTCTCCGCCCTGCCGCCGGGTGAGTATTCGATCGCCATGACCTTCGCCGGGATGGAATCGCTGCGCCTTCCCGCCGCGCTCCGGCTCTCGCAGACCTCGCGCGTCGATGCCGTGATGAAGCCGGCCGGAACGAGCGACACCATCACCGTCACCGGCAGCGCCCCTTCCGTGCTCGACACGCCGCAGGTCTCCACCAACATGACCTTGCCCTTCATCGAACGGTTGCCCGTGCTGCGCAATCAACTGGCCACCGCCCAGTTCGCGCCGGGCGTCAGCGGAAACACCCTGGCCAACGGCGAGCTGGCCATCGCCGGCGGACCGGGGTACGACAACCTCGTGCTCGTCAACGGCGTCGTCGTCACCGAGAACACGCGCGGACAGATGCGGCCGCTGTACATCGAAGACGCCATCCAGGAAACCACCGTCCTCACCGGCGCTATCTCCGCGCAGTACGGCCGCTTCAGCGGCGGTGTGGTCAACACCATCACCAAATCGGGCGGCAACGAGCTGGCCGGTTCGTTGCGCGATTCCTTGAGCAACCCCTCCTGGTCGGCGCAATCGCCGGCAGGGGAGGCCCGCGAGAACAACCTCAATCACGTCGGCGAAGGCACGCTTGGCGGCTACATCCTGCGCGACCGGCTCTGGTTCTTCGGCGCCGGACGATGGGCCAAGAACGACACCGCCCGGCAGACGCTTTCCGTGCCGGCCTTCGCCACCAACCCAGTCACGCCCGCGTCGCCGGCCATCGGTTTCGCCATGGGCAATGATCAGAAACGATATGAGGCCAAGCTCACCGCGCAGATCGAAGCCCGGCAAACACTGGCCGCATCCTGGCTCGGGATCAACACGGACCAGAGCAACACCCAGTTCGCCAACAACATCTACGACCTCGCCAGCCTCACCACCCGCGCCGACCCCGAATCCCTCCTGGCCGTGCACTACAACGGCGTGCTGGCCGCCAACCTCCTCCTCGAAGGCCACTACTCCGCGCGCAAATTCTCCGACCGCACCGGCGCGCAGACCACCGACCTCGTCGCCGGCACCGTCCTCCTCGATCGCGCCAACAACAACGCCCGCTTCCACTCGCCCACGCTCTGCGCCGTCTGCGACGCCGAGCGCCGCAACAACGACGACCTCCTCCTCGAGGTCCACGACTTCCTCGACGCAAAGTCCTTCGGCAGCCACGACCTCATCGCCGGCGTCGATCGTTTTTCCGAAAGCCGCTACGCCAACAACCACCAGTCCGGGAGCGACTTCTCCATCTTCGTCTCGCGGGCGCAGTGGAAAGACGGCGTCATCTATCCCGTCATCACCCCCACCAACGCCGCCGGCGGCGGCACCTTCATCCGCTGGAACCCCATCCTCGTGCCCGCCAGCCAGAACGACCTCCGCACCGACTCCGCCTTCATCAACGACACCTGGAGCGCCACCCCGCGCCTCACGTTGTCGCTGGGTATTCGCTTCGATCGCAACCATGCCCAGGACGCTGACGGCACCGTCAGCTCGCGCGATCAGAAACTCTCGCCGCGCCTCAGCGCCCAGTACGACCTTCGCGGCGACGGCCGGCAGCGCGTCAGCCTCTCCTTCGCCGAGTACGCCTCGCGCATCGCCGACAGCATCGCCTCCTCCAACCAGGCCGCCGGCAACGCCGCCGCCATCGACTTCGCCTATCGCGGACCGGCCATCAACAACGGCGCCCTCACCGTGCCGATGGATGACGCCATCCGCCAGATCTTCAACTACTTCAACAGCCAGCAGGGCGGCACCGACAACCGTACCGCCGTCAACCTGCGCGCCCAGGGCTCGCGCGCCATCCCCGGCTACTCCACCTACTTCGACGGCACACTCTCTTCACCATCGGTGCGCGAGATCACCGCCGGCTATGGCACCGAGGTCGGGAAGAGCGGCTTCATAAGGGCCGATTACGTTCATCGCGACTGGCGCGACTTCTACGCCGCCAGCGTCACCACCTCCACGAAGAAAGCCAACACCCCGCTGGGCATCCCCGTCGACCTCAGTCTCATCCGCAACAGCAGCAACCTCGAGCGGCGGTACCGCGGCCTCCTGCTGCAGGCGCGCTGGAACCCCGGCCGGTACGACTTCGGCACGCACTACACCTGGTCGAAACTCCGAGGGAATGATGACGGCGAAAGCGGCACCACCGGCGCCGTCGCCAACACCGATCCCGCGCTCTTCTATCCCGAATACTTCAACTACAGCCGTGTCGCTCCCATTGGATACCTGCAGGGAGACCAGAGGCATCGCCTGCGCGCCTGGGCCGGCTACCGGCTGCCGGTTGGGAAGGGCTCGCTCGAAGGGACGCTCATGCAGAGCTACGACTCCGGATTGGCGTACTCCATCGCCGGAGCCATCAACCTGACCCGTTACGCCGGTGCACCCGCGAATCTGGGATACGCCTCTGTGCCCAATGGCCTCTACTACTTCAGCGGACGGGGCGAGCTGCGGACGGAGAGCATCCGCTCCACCGATCTGGCCTTGCGTTACAGCCTGCGCATCGCCGCCGTCGAGTTTTTTGCACAGGGCGATCTGCTCAATGCCTTCAACAACGCCGCATTATTCGATCCCCTGCGGATCGGCACCACGGTGAGCACCGCCGCGAACTCGACCGCGCTCTTACCGTTTGATCCCGCCAAGCAGACGCCGATCGAATGTCCGCGTGGAACGGCTGCGGCGGCGTGTACGGCCATGGGAGCGAACTACCAGCTGGCCACGAATTTCGGCCAGGCGCTGAACAACCTGGCGTACCAGACCCCGCGGACGGTGCGCGTTTCGATGGGGGTGCGGTTCTAGGTCAGGATCGCGCGAAAACAACGTGTGTCGGATCGCCCGCCTCCGATACATTCCGATTGTTTTTCCTCAATGACGGGTGTTAATATCCGCGCGGGTCCGGAATCACAGCATTCCATTCCAAAATCGATTTGTCATCCTCGGAGGTCTCCGTGCTAGTCAGACATTGTCTGAGCGGCGGGTGGGGGCGGGGAGTGGCGGCAGCGTTGGCGATGATCGTGTCGCCATTGGCGCTTGGCGCGAGCACTCTATTCTTGAAGCCATTGCATCTCGTACGCCGCGTCGACGATCCCATTGCGAAGACGACGGCTACGATCGATGAATATTGTCTTGGCAATCGCGTGGTCACGATTCACGGCTCAAAAGTGACCATTGCGGACTATGACGCGCAGCAGTTGACCGAAATCGATCACGCCGCACAGACGTGGAGCGTTACGCCCTTCGCGGATATCGCAAAGTCGCGTACGGAGCTTGACGCGCGCATGAACAATGGTGCCGTGCCGCATAGCGCGAAAGTCACGGCATTGGGACGCAAGACTACGGGTGCTGATGCTTTCGTTGTCGATGATGCCCACCGGCGTCTGGAGATCGGATTCAATCGCGGCGTCAGTCTCTCCCGGGCCGCGGCCGAGGTTCTCATTGGTGCCGCATATCCCAACACCAAGGGCGAGGAGACGGACGCGATTCTCGACGCCGCGGCAAATCGCAGCAACATTGCGGCGTTGAGCGCCGGCACTCCGGGCGAGCCCTCGTACGGGTTGCTCGTGGAGCGGACGCTCACCATCGTCAGCGGCGCTTCCACGCTCGTTGCGCACAATGCCGTCATCCGCGTCGGCGATGAGATGCCTCCGGCGGAGGCCATGCTCATCGATCCCGGTGCCAGGCGCATCGAGTCGCGTCTGACGCGGCTTGCGCGCGAGCTGCGTGAAATCGAAACCCTTCCGTCCGCGAAAGCGCAGCACTGAGAGACCTGGCTTGCCGATGAATTGTCGCCGAGGGAAATTTGTCGCCGTCGCATTGTCGGCGATGGTCTGTTTCGCCGGGATCGCCTCCGGCGGCGACATCGATCATAAAGACCTGGTGATTCTGGGATTGTCACTGGAGGTCGATCCGGCTCCTGTGGTGGCCAATGTCGGGATTCCGGCGGCCGTGCAGACAAAATTCGGTGGCCGGATCAATGACGACGCGCCACACGACAATGGATTGACCGCAGTCGGTGAGCTGAGCGGACCGGGGATCGATACGCCCATCCACCTGGTCACAAAGCCCGGCCACCTGTTTCAACTGCCGGCGCTCAATGAAAAAGGGGATTACATCCTCCGCAATATCAGGCTGCTTTCTGCGGACGGCAAGCTTCTGCAGACTGCCGTGCCGTCGTTCGCCAACATCACCGTCGTGCAGGCGCTCGACACCAGGATCAGCGTTCGCCAGCTGACGCTGGAGGAGTTGCGCGCGCGTGGCATTACTCTCGACTCCAATAATTACGATGTTTACGAGTACACCTTTCTGTTCGCCATCAATGGGCAGACGGTTACCGTCCCGTACTCCGTAATCGTCGACAAGAGAACGCACGAGATCGTCAAGCAGCCGGCGGTGGTTCCGTATCAATTACCGCCGCTGCCGTCTCATTCGGCGCCGCCGCGGTTCCAGCCGCCGCAGACGTACCCATTTACATTCGACTCGATCACCGGCGATCCGACGCTGCCACAGTCGACAGAAGACAGCCAGCCGCATCGGATCATCCCGGCGATTCCCGCTGCCATCGTCGTGCCCAGCGGTCTAGGAGTTTTGCACCAATTTTTCGTAATTATCGTGAATGTCGGCAATGGCGCTCCAGCGGGGAGTGCTGTCACGATCGACTCGATCACTGCCACGCTCGATGCGCCGCTGGGACTGCGACTCGCCAAGACGACTCCCGCGGTCACCGTCGGCCAGGCCGTTCCCATTGTCGACGAAAAGACCGGCGCGCGATTTCTTGTCGCTGCAGCACAAGGAAACGCGGAGTGGTCGCTGGAAGCACTCAAGGCGGGCACGCACACCGTCGCCGTCCACGTGCGCGCAACCTACAAAGCGCCCAACCAGCCGGACACCGCGCTCAAGGGCAATCTCTCCGCGTCGTTCGTGGTCAGCGACCCGCGGTTTCAGGTCAACTTCGTCCATCCTGAAACGATCCGCGCCGGTGAGGACTACACCGCCTTCGCCTTCATCACCAACACCTCGACTACGGCGCAGACGGTGCGCATCGATCCCGGCCAGATTCCGGTCTGTTCGGGCGACACGTCGTGGAGCAATTTCAACGTCTGCTTTCCGCAGGCGATGGATCCGGTGGAAGGGACCATCGAGCGCGGCAAGACGCTCACCGTTCCCTATCACCTCAAGTCGCGCCTGACCGGCAGCATCTTTGCCTCGGCCGGCACTGCCGACGACAACGTCAAAGTGGGCGTTTCGCTCTCGCTCGGCGTCAGCGCCAGCGGCATTCCGCTCTCGCCGGCCACGCTGCTGATGCCGTGGTACACGCGCTACGTCGATCCCGATTTCGTGGCCGCGCAGATGACGCTCTTCGGCCTCGGGTACAGCCTGGCCACCGCGCCGTTGAACGACCGCACCGCGCTGCTGCCGCGCGTGATTCCGAACGACATCTTCACCCGCGCGCAGGACATTGCCCGCGCCGGCGAGCGCATCTTCATCCGCCGCGCCGACGCCAATGTTTCGCAGCCGCTCGCCGATCGCGATCCGCTCTTCGATCTCAGCCTCGATCTTCTCGGCAATGTCGAACAGATCGACCGGCTGCCGTTCACGCCCGACTTGAAAGAGTGGGACGCCCTGCGCCGCTCCGAAGACAGCGGGCGCACCGCCGCCGCGGCGATGACGCGCCAGCTCGAGGCCGTTGGTCTCGCTGCCGGAAAAACGCCGGCCGATTTCGCCAACGACTTCGCCGCCGCGACCGCGCATCGCTCGCCGTATCTGCTGGCCATCGTTCACGGTGCAACGGTCAACGGATCGGCGCGGCCGTACGCAATGACCGTCACCGGCCGGACATCGCATGGCGTTCTGGGAACTCCAGCCGAAGCGGCCAAACCGTGGGCACGCACGCTGCCGTTCGCCGAAGAAACGCAATTTCACATCCCGAACGAATACGGCGAGCTGGCGTTGATCGGCCGTTGGAGCGAGAGCCTGCAGTTCGACATCGTGCCTGCGTCGAGCGACTTCGCCGTCGAGCTGATCTATCCCGCCGCGAGCGACGGCTCGATGATGCGCGCCTCGTTCCGCGTCACCAACGCCAGCAGCAGCGGCGTCTCCTTCCTCATCGATCGCGGAATTACCAACATCCTCGTCACCGGCGGCACCTACGTTCCGGTCAGCGGACCAACCGCGGTCGCGCCGGCCGCGCTGGCGATCTCCGGTGCCGCGCAGGATCTGCATCTCAACGACGAAGGCCGCACGGTCTTGCTGCTGCTCAACCGTCCGGTCACCGTCGCCGACACCTCGACGCTTCGCGACCTGATCGCGCTGACTACCGACGTCACCGCCATCGGCTATCACGCGCGCCGCCGCAACTCCGGCTCGAAGATCTACATCCCCGGCGCGGCGCTGCAGGATGACGGCCGCATCCTCAATGTCTACTTCGACAAAACGCTGTCGAAGAACGCCGCCTACACCATCGACGTTGACAACGCCCTCGTTCCCGACGGTGCCGTTCATCCGCGCATCGACATCGCCACGCCGGCCGGGCTGCTCTACGGCAAAGTCCTGCGCGGCGACAACACCGCCGTTGCCGATAGCGAAGTCACGCTGCGCACCGAGGGACTGGAGCAGTTCGACACGCCGCTCGACGGCAGCGTCACCGGCAACGCCGCCGACACCGGCCGTTATCTTTTCGAATACATCCCGCGCGACGACGCCAGCGCGCAGAACGGCGCGTTCCACGCCCGCGCGTTCACTGCCACCGAGTTGGTGACCTCGGACGGCGTGATCCGCGCGCCGGGAGAATTGCAGCAGCTCAATCTCGTCTTCATCGGCCGCGGCACCGTCACCGGCGTCGCAACCTACAGCGATGGCCGGCCGCTCGCCGGCGCCACGGTCGTCGCCGGGAGTGCGGGCTACAACAACCCGCTGACAACCGAGATGAAGACGGCCACCACGGCCGCCAACGGCTCCTTCACCATCGGCGATCTTCCCGTCGGTCCGTTCACGCTCAGCGTCAGCGACGCTGCCGGCAACGTCACCTTCGCCGCCAATCAGATTCATGCGCCGGGTGAAGTGCTGCGGCAGGATCTCGTCGTCCGCCTGCGCCCGTTTCCCGGAACGGGCACCGTTCGCGTCACGGTTCGTCGGTCCGACGTCGCCGCCTCCGATCCGCATTCGCTCGTCGGCGGCGCGCACGTCGGTGTCTTCAGCGAAGGCTACGGTCTCGTCGACGGCTTTACCGATGCCGCCGGCCGCGCGGAGTTCACCAAAGTCCCGGCCGGGACGATCAGCATCCTCGCCGCCAACTTTGACATCACCAGCCAGAGTGCGGCTGCCGAGGTGGATCTGGCGCGGGACTCGACGATTGACCAGACGCTGACGCTGAATGTGCCCAACGCCGGCGACCTCGCGGCGCGGGCCACGCTCAACGGCACCGTCTTTCGTGACGATCCCTTCAACCCCACCAGCGTCGTTGCCGTCCCCGGCGCGATCGTCACCATCAACGGCTTCGCCTCGGTCACCGCGGGCGCGGACGGCAAGTTCGTTTACGAAGGAATCCCGCTGGCGCTGGCCGGCAAGCAGATCGTCACCGCCTTCGATCCGGTCACAGGCCGTCGCGGATCGTTCGCGCTTCCGACGCAGCTCGTGGCTGGCGCGAACCCGATCACGCTGGTCATCTCCAGCACGCAGGTGCGCGGCCACGGAACGATGCGCGTGCGCCTCTTTGATGCCGCGGGACGGCTCGTCTCCGGCTACAAAGTGCTCATCCCCGGCTTCCCGGCCACGCCGTTCACGGAACTGATCGACACGCCCGGCATCTACGAGGTGACCGGCTTCAGCGTGCCGCGCAGCGAGCAAGTCCTTGCTGTCCCGAACGGCACCGATCCGGTTTACGGCGATCAAATCGCGAGCGGAAAAGAGACGCTCGACTTCGACGGCCAGACCGCCGTGCTCGATCTACGCCTCCCCGGCCAGGGAAAAGTCCTCACCCACGTCGGCTGCGCGGCCGGCGTCACCGACTGCAACCTCGACGTCCACGGGCCGGTCACGATCACGTACAACGTCTGGAATCCTTCCGAGCAGACGCTGTCGCCGCAGGACCGCAAGATCAGTCCCGACGCCAATGGCGTGTTGCTCATTACCAAGGTTCCGGTCGATCAGCCGGCGACCGTGGCCACGTTCGAGAACCCGCTCGGCTACGCCTCGGCGCCGGTGGAACTGCAGTTCGAAGGGCAGCAGAAGGAAGTCTTCCTGACGCTGACGACCACGAGCTCCATTACCGGCCGCGTTCTCAACTGGGATCGCCAGACGCCGATCGCCGGCGCGCTCGTGCATCTCGAAGGCGGCGCCGCGGACCTCGGCAATTTCCCCACCGCGGCCGACGGCACCTTCACCATTCCCGGCGTCGCCGCGGGCAAGAAAATCCGCGTCATCGCCGAGTACTCGATCGACGGCATCTTCCGCACCGGCTCGATCGACACCAGCACGCCGGCGCACGGCGGCCCGGTCAACAACCTCGTGGTCATCCTTCGCGAACAGGCCAGCGTCGACGGCACCATCGTCGACGGCAACGGCGCGCCGGTTCCGCTGGCGCGCTACTGGGCGCGCGAGCTCTCGTGGCCGTACCAGACCCACGGCGCCTTCACGGCGCCGCTGATCGCGGACGTCAACGGCCACTTCGTCATCAGCAACGTGTTCCAGGGTGGGATCCACATCTCAGCGCAGTCGCCGCAGTTCCAGGAGCAACGCGGCGAATTCGAAGGCTCGATCGACGGCGAAGCGAACAACCTCAGTGGCGTGCACATCGTCGTCGGCGCCGGCGGCACCGGGACGATCGGCGTCACGGTCTACGACGGCACCACTCGGGTGGCCAACGCCGAAGTGACGCTGATCAAGGGTAGCAAGGCGTTCGACTTCGGGCAGAGCGACAGCAACGGCGTGGTCACCTTCGACAACGTTCCGGTCGGAAACGACTACACCATCCGCGTCATCTCCCGCGCACTTGCGCGCGCCGGCAGCAGCGGCGGGCTGACCGTCACGCAGTCGACGCTCACCTCGGTCGACATCGGCCTCAGCATCCTCGGCGTCGTCAGCGGTTCGCTCGTCGACACCGACACGACGCCGGAGCGGCCCATCGCCGGCGGGCACGTCACGCTCAGCTCCGGCAACGTCACCCTGCGAACCACCACCGACGCGCAGGGCAACTACCGGATCGATGGCGTCCCCGAAGGGCATTTCTTCATTTCTGGATTCGACTTTGAGAGTGGACGGAGCACGCCGAATCCTTCACAGGAATTCATCCTTACCCCGACGATTCAGGAATTGACCGGGATCAAGCTGATCCTCGAGCCGACCGCATCGCTCAACGTGCAGGTTTTCCTGCCGAACGACACCGGCGGTCCGGGTGCCGCTGCTCCGCTGGTCGACGTCAGCGTCAGCCAGAAAACGCGTTACTCGCGCGAACAGCAGGGGCCGGGCAGCGGAATCGTCTTCCCGCGGCTCTTCGCCGGCGCGGGCTTCCAGGTCACCGCCGAGGAGCTCGGAGGAGAGGGGAGGACGGTCGAAGGAGCGGGCAGTTTTGCCGCCGGCGCCAGCAGCGGCAACCTCTCGCTGACGTTCGCCACCAGCGGCACGGTGACCGTTACCGTCGTCTCCACCGATCCCAATGCGGCCTCGATCCTGGCCACCACAAAAGTAACGATAGGCACTACGGGCAAGAGCTTCACGCTCTTCCCCGACGCCAGCGGCAACCTCACCGCCACCGGCGTTCCGCTCGGCAACGTCTTCGCCACCGCCGTTTCGCAGGGACTCTCGGCCTCGGCCAGCGCCACGCTGCTCAACCGCACCGTTCCGCTTCACCTCACGCTCACCCTCGGCCGGCGTATTTCGATGGCTGGTCACGTCGAAGCGGAAGCCGGTGTTGGCCAGCCGTCGGTCAACACGCGGGTCATCGCGCACATCACCAGCAGCGCCGCGGCTACCAGCATCGACATCGAAGCGCGCACCGGCGCTGATGGCAACTACAGCATCACCGGCGTTCCGGTCGGCGGCACCAGCGTGCACTTCGACTTCTTCGGCCCGGATGGGGTCACCCGAGGAGCGACGCGAACGGTGAGCGTGCCCGATGGGACGTTGGACAGCTATCCCGCGCCGAACGTCAAGCTCGACGCCACCGGCCCGCGCGTGGTCAGCATCGATCCGGCCAGCAACTCGAACAGCGTCGCGCCGAACTCGCCGGTGACCATGACCTTCACCGAGCCGCTCGATCCCGCCAGCGTCAACGGCATCAACTTCCGAGTCATCGCCAGCGACGACTCGCAGCCCGCGCCGGTGGCGATCACCACGCCGGAGAGCAGCGACGGTCAGTACCGCGTGCGGCTCACGCCCACCACGCTGCTCAAGAGCAACATGACCTACACGGTACAGGTCAAGGACGCCATCACCGATCCGAGCGGCAACAAGATGACGCTGGCAGTGACGACGACCTTCACCACGGTCGATTACACCGAGCCGCGAATCGTCTCGACGACACCGGCGATCACCCAGCCGGTCGGCGACGGCACGACTTTCTACCTGCGCTTCAACAAGGCTATCGATCCGAGTGTCTTCGCGAGCGGCGGCAGCGCTCTGCTGAAACTTGAACAGCTCACCGGCAATCACGGCACCGTCACCGGCTCACCGCTGCCGATTTCGACCTTCGTCGATCCGAGCAACGCCTCCACGCTCGTCGTGGCCCCGGCCGGTGTGGCGTTGCAGGCGGGATCGTTCTACCGCATCACCGAGAACGGCGCGCGCGACACGCTCACGCCGCCGAATGTCCAGACCACGCTGCAGACCTTCGACTTCTTCTCCGCCGATCACATCCGCCCGGTTGCGACGATCGATGCGCCCGCGGCGACAGCCAAGCTCATCGCCGGGGTCGACTACGTAGCCACGGTCTCGATAGTCGATGAAGGAACGACGCACGCCTCGACCGACATCAGCTACGTGCAGTGGTTCGACGGCAGCGGCAAACCGCTGGCGCGCGCAACGACCGCTCCGTACGGCTACGCCGTCCGCGTCGGCAACGGCGTCACCAGCCTGACCCTGAAAGCCTCGGCCGTCGATCTCTCCGGCAACGCCAGCGACATCGCCACGCAGACGTGGGAGGTCACCCCCAATCTGCCGCCGCAGAACATCGCCATCACCGTTCCGGCGTCGGCCTACGTCGCCCGCAGCGTGTCGCTCTCGGCAACATTCGAGGAGGATGGTCTGGCCGTCACCAGCGCGCTGGCCGTCACCGGCAAGCATCGCGACGGCACGCCGTACGTTCTCGAGGCCTCGCGTATCCATCGCCTCAGCGCCCAGCCGATCCGGCGGACCACCGCGACGGATGCTTGGACGCCGGTGCAATACACCATCGATTTCCCGTCCGATCTGCTGGAAGCCGATGCCGTTCAGTTCGCGCTCACGCTGACGGACGCCGACAACCAGTCGTCGGTGAAAAACGCCAGCACCAGCATCCTCGCCGACACCATCGCCCCGCAGATCGCGGCCATCCTGCCGGCAGGGGAGACGCACTACAAGTTTGGCGACGCCACCCGCAATCACTACCGCGCCCAGGTCAGCGTCACCGATCCGGAGAGCGGCGTCGCGCACGTCACTTTCGTCATCGACGGCACGACGAAAGACGTCAAGTTCGGCGAAACCGGCTCGTCGCTCAGCGGCGGCGTCTACACCTTCTTCACCGACGTCGATGTCACGGCCAAGAACGTCGACACGCGTATCCACGTCACCGCCACCGCCTTCGACTACGACGCCAACCAGACCACGCAGACGACGGACGTCATCTACGACTCGGTCAACGACGGCACGTCGCCGCTGGTCTGGTGGCTGACGCCGCTCGACGGTGCGCTCGTCGCCAAGGGGAACGTCACCCTGAAACTGCGCGTCCGCGCAACGGACGACATCCACGTCGATACGGTCACCTTCGATTCGCCGCTCTTCGCCACCGTGACCGCCGATCGTCTGGCCGACAACGTTTTCGAATCGACGATGACCTTCGCCACGCCGGTTGACGGATCGTCGTTCACCATCAACGCCACCGCCGGCGACACGAGCCACCAGACCACCGTTCCGATTACCATCGACCAGATCGTCCCCGATGTCGATCTCGCCGTCGACGGCCAGATCAACAGCGGCAACGTGGCCACGTTCAGCGGCAAGACTGTGCGCATCCACGGCAGCGGCAAGAAGCTCTACATCAGCGTCCCGGTCACGCTGCAGAACCTGATCGTGGCCGACGGCGCCATCGCCGGAAACCCCGACGGCACGAGGATCGATCTGACCGTGCGCGACCGCCTCTACGTCGACGGCGACTCCGCCATCGACGTGACCGGCAAGGGCTTCCTCGGCGGATGGGCGGCGCACGAGTCGGGCGGCTCGAACAGCAACGCGAACGGCGTGACCCTCGGCAACTCAACGATTGGTGGCGCGGCCCCGGCGACCGTCGGACCGGTTTTCGCCTCCGGCTCCTACGCCGGAATCGCCGGCGCCGACTCCGGCGCCTCAACCAACGCCACGTACGGCTCGATCACCACCCCCACCGACTTCGGCAGCGGCGGCGCCGGCGGTTTCGCCTGCAACTCCGGCTGCACGGTCGGTGGCAACGGCGGCGGCGTTGTCCTGCTGAACGGCGGGACGAACAGCAACGACAGGTCGCGCTTCGTCATCGCTGGCGCCATCCGCGCCGATGGCCAGAGCGGCAAGAACATCGGCGGCGCCGGCTCCGGCGGATCGATCAACATCCACGCCCGCGCCCTCGTGGCCGGCTGCGCGTCGCGCATCACCGCCAACGGCGGCGATGACGACAGCGACGTCAACACCGCGCGCGGCGGCGGCGGTGGCCGCATCGCCGCGGTCATCAGCGAGCGTTGGGATGTCGAGCCCACCCAGCCGCTGCTGCAGAGCCGAGGGGGCCGCAACGACATCGCCAACGAAGCGCGCGCGTATGTCGATGCCGGCGCCGGAACGGTCTTCGTGAAGAAGCCGGGCGAAGCGAACGGCGAGCTGCTCGTCTCGTCGCTCGACGAGCGTCACATCGGTTCGCTCCATGTGACGCGTTCCACGCCGCTGTCGAAGACCAACGACACGCTGATCTTCGACGCCATCACCGCAGGCCCGCGCGCCCTGCTCCGCTTCGACGACGACTACACCGCCGGGGCCACGGTCTCGATCGATCCGACCGCCGTCCTGCTGCATCCCACCGACCAGCCGTCGGTCAACGTCGTCAGCGCCCCGCCGGCCGGGACCTCGTTGATTCAAGGCTCAACCCTCGGCATCACCTACAACGCCCAGTCGCTCGCAGGCGTCGGCGTCGTCGACGCTACCGTCGCTCCAGTGACCGCGCTCGCGCTGAACAGCTTCGACTACCCGGGCGCGATCGCCGCCACGCCCGCGAACATCGCCATCCCCGCGAACGCCGCGCCGGGCAACGCCACCTTCAAGCTCCGCGTCACCGACCGCGCCGGACGGAGCGCGGAGACGGCGACGACCAGCTACACCATCGTCGCCAACACTGCGCCGGTACTCGATCAGTTCGATGTGGTTCCGGCCTCGATGTTTGCCGGCCATAACATCACCGTCACCGCCGCCGCGTCGGATGATTTGAACGTCACCGCGCTGACGCTGACCACCTCCGCCGGAACGATCACGCCGGTGACGCCCACGCCGAATCCCGCCACCCACGGACTCGGCGCGACCTTCACCATCACCATCCCGCCCACCACTCCCGGCGGCACCGTCGTCGTGCTCACGTTGAAAGCGACCGATGGCAGCGCGCTCACCGCCACGCAGACGAAGAACGTCACCATCCTGCACGACACCGTCGCGCCGACTGCGGCCGCGGCCGCTCCGTCAACCGTCCAGGAAGCGAGCGGCGCCACCTTCACCGTCACCGCCACCATCAATGACGCCGAAGTCGGCGTGGCCAGCGCCATCGCCACCTTCGACGGCAAGCCGTACCCGCTGACGCTCAGCGCATCGACCTGGAGCGCCGTCATCCCCGTTCCGAACGTCGACGGCACTACGCCGGTGCCGAAGTCGCTCACCGTCGTCGCCACCGACTACGAAGGGAACGCCGGCAGCAGCGCCACGCTCATCGTCAACGTCGTCCCGCTGGTCGACGCCGCCGGCCCCAGCATTGATTGGCTTTGTGCCAGCCCCGGCGCCGTCTATCCCGCCGGCACGCCGGTCACCGTCCGCGTCTCCGCCACCGGCGCCTCGCAAGCGAACGGCGTGCAATCGGTGCAGTTCTCCATCGACGAACAGACGCCGGTTGCCGCCACCTCGCTCGGCAACAACCTCTACGAGATCACCATCACACCCGCTGCCGGCGCCACCTCGATCAGCGTCCGCGCCATCGCCACCTCCGTCGCCGGAAACAAAAACGACGCGTTGACCACCATCACGCTCGACGCCACGCCCGTGACGACCACGAACCTGATCATCGACGCCACCAACACAACGTACGACGGCACGAAGTCGCTCCTCATCGGCGCGGGCGCGACGGTCACTATCACCGGCCCGCACGCCTTCCGCAATCTGGCCGTGCTCGCCGGCGGCACGCTGCACGCCGGCGTCGTCATCGCCGAGCGATTCTTTGTTTCCTGCAACGGAACCGTCGACGTCACCGCGCTCGGCTATCCGCGCAACACCGCCTATCCCGGCGCCGGCGCTCCTGCCAACGGTTCCGGCGGCGGTCACCTCGGGCGCGGCGGCAAGTGGGATCCGATGGCCGGCAGTGCCGAGGGCAGCATCTACCGTCCGCAGGAAGCGGGCGGCGGCGGCCACGCCTCCGATGTCAACGCCAACGTGTCCGGCGGCGGCGCGCTGCACATCACCGCTGCATCGTCAGCGGCCATCGACGGCGTTGTCCGCGCCAACGGCGGCGCAGTCTCGAATTACGGGGCAGGTGCTGGCGGCTCGATCTGGATCACGACGAATGGCCGCTTCGCCGGAGCGGGCACCATCGAAGCGCGCGGCGGCGAGAGCAACGGCGGATCGGCCGAACGCGCTGCAGGCGGTGGCGGTGCCATCGCCCTCGAGTACGAATCAAACAGCGGCCTGCTCTTCGGCAAGCTCAACGCCCGCGGCGGCAACATGTTCAACAGCGTCAACGGCGGCGCCGGGACGATCTATCTCCGAGGGGCGACGTCGGTCTTCGGTGATCTGACGATTGACTCGAAAGGCCTGGCCAGCGGCATCACCGAGCTGCCGAACTTCGGCACGGCCACGGTCACCGCCATCCCCTCGGCCAAAACAGCCCAACTCGACACGTTCTACATCCCGCCATACTTTGCCGGAAACTATCTGCAAGTCACCGACGCCGCCGGCACCCCGCGCGGAACGTGGCGCATCGCCTCGATCACCAACGCCCCTTCGGCGCGCGCATTCGGCGGCTTCGCAACCATCAAGACGACCGACGCGACCGCCTACGACGGTTACCTGCTTTTCTCCGACCACGGCTACACCGTCGCCGGCCAGACCACGCAGTGGATCGCCGCGCGCAACAACTCCGGTCAGTGGCAGTTCGACAACGACAGCGCCTTCGTCAACTTCACTCCCGACGCCGGCGACCGCATCTTCGCAGCGTTCACGAAAAACGACACATCGATCACCTCGGTGACGCCAATCGCCTGCTGCGCCGCGATCAACGGCGTCGCCACGACCCAACTCGTCAGCGGCGAGCTGCTGGCGAATGTCGATGACGTCACCGGTCAGGTTCCCTACGCCAATCCCTCGGAGCTCATGCTCCGCCCCGACGCCGCCGGCAGGGGAGTGGTCCTCGCCTCCGAACCGGCCAGCGTCACGCTCGAAGACGGCGCCGACATTCGCAGCGGCGATCACGTTCGCGGCGCCTATCGCTTCGATCACCTCACCGTCGCCGGCAGCCGCGTGCAGACCAGCGATCTGCTCCTGGTCACCAACCCGATCTTCGCCGACGCCTCATCGAAGGTCACCACCGCCAACACAGGCGCGCCGGCGATCGACGCCAGCAAGGTCACCTTCGCCGCCGGCCCGAATGGCGCGGTCCTGAACGGCAGCACCGGCGCGGTCGCCGATCCCGACGTTCCGCTGCAACTGATCGCCCACGACCTCGCCCGAGGCGCCGTTCCGCCGCAGACCTTCGTTCTGCAGAACGCGATGAACGTCACCACCGGCGCCAGCGGCGGCTACTCCATCGCCCGCATCAGCAACGGCACCGGCAACTTCGGCGACAGCGGCGCTTCGTCGATCGACACGCTGACCACCGGCTCGGTCTCCTTCCGGGCCTCGCAGACCAACCGCACCCTCAACGCCGGATTCGTCGTCGACGACACCACCCGCGACGCCAACGAGCCGACGCAGAACATCTTCCATATAAAGAATGATGCGACGTGGGAAGTCTGGGCCGCCGGCGCCACGACGTCGAGCGCCTCCGGAAGCTACACGCCGGCCACGAGCTTCCGCATCGAGAAGTCGACGGCCATCCGCTGGTTCGTCGACGGCCGCAAGGTCTACGAGATCACCACCGGCGTCCCGCCCGCCGTTCGTTTCGACGTCGCCTTCACGGCATTCGGCGCGGAGGTCAACTCCATCATCCTCGACCGCGCCAACCCCGCGCAGAGCGCCTTCACGGTGACCGCGAACGCCGACGGCTCCTTCTCCATCCCAATCGAAGGTGCCGCCGGTGATGCCTTCACGCTCGCTGCTCGCGACGCCCACGCGTATCCGGCCACTTCCGCCGAAGTGGCGGTGGGAACGATGCCAACGATCGGCGTCGCCTCGGTCTCCCTGCAGCCGTCAACAATCGCCGGCGGTGCCAAGAGCACCGCCACCGTGACGCTGCTCCAGGCGCCCGCGGCCGGCGGCGCCATCGTCAATCTCAGCAGCTCGAATCCCGCCGTCGCTCCGGTCCCGGCCAGCATCACCATCCCCGCCGGCCAGACCTCGGCCACCTTCACCATCACCACGCCGTCCGTTCCCGCGACGGTGAACGCCGTCATCTCCGCCTCCTACGCCGGCTCCACGCAGACCGCCACGCTCAGCATCGTTCATGACGCCAATCCGCCGTCGATCACCATCACTGCACCGGCATCGGGCACCGTCTTCCAGGAAGGCGCATCGATCCCCGTCACCGCCACCATCATCGATGCCGAAGTCGGCGTGAAGCTGGCCAGCGCATCGATCGACGGCGTCAGCGCGGCCATGACCCAGGACGCGCAGCATCCCAACATCTGGACCGCCACGCTGACTGCTCCCGACGTCGACGGCACCGCCGACGTCCCGAAGACGATCACCGTCACCGCCAGCGATTTCGAGAACAACGCCGCCGCGCCGGCCAGCGTCACCATCAACGATCGTCCGATCATCGACGCTCTCGCGCCGGCCGTGAGCTGGGTCTGCAACACCATCGGCGCGATGTACCCGAGCGGCGCCGTGGCCAAACTGCAGGTTCTGGCCACGCCCGCCAGCGGCGATTCGATCAGCGCCGTCTCCATGACCATCACCGATCCCGCCGGTACGCGCACCGTGCCGATGGTTGCCGCAGGCGGAGGCAACTACACCTATGACTACACGCTCCCGACGGTCACCAGCGACACCGCCATCACGCTGCGCGCCGTCGCCAACACGCTCGGCGGCAAAAACAGCGGCCTCCCCGGATCGCTCACCATCATCGCGCCCGGAGCGACAGTTTTCGCGTTCTCGACGAACACCACCATCACCGCCGCCGACACCACGTACGAAGGCAAGACCGTCCTCGTCACCGCCGGCAAGCTGACCATCGCCGGCAAGCACACCTTCGCCCGCCTGGCCGTCCTCAACGGCGCCTCGGTGACGCAGGTTCCGACCGACACCACCACCATCAATCGCCTCGACATCGCGGCGACGAATCTTTTCGTCGCCTGCGGCGGCATGATCGACGTCTCCGCCACCGGCTTCGTCGCCGGACGGACGTGGAACAACACCACCACCAGCACGAGCACCGGCGCAGCCGCCGGCAGCCACGGAGGAGCCGGCGGCATCGACACGGTCAACACGCCCGGCTCGATCGTGGCCGCGCCTTACGGATCGCTCTACGATCCGAATGAGCCGGGCGGCGGCGGCGCGACCGCGAACCAGGGCAAAGCGGGCGGCGGCATCGCCCGCATCCAGGCGCCATCGATCGTGCTCGACGGAAAGATCGTCGCCACCGGCGGCGGAACGACGGGAAGCGTCGCCGCCGGCGCGGGCGGCAGCATCCGCATCGACACGACCACCATCTCCGGCGCCGGCGAAGTGCACGCCGACGGCGGCCCCTCCAACTTCCTCGGCGGCGGTGGAGGACGAGTAGCCATCTACTTCGCCGGTTCGACCGGAATGGCGCTCAACCGCACCCTCGTCACCGCTGCCGGCGCGGGCACCGGCCCCATCCCGCTCTCGCGCAACGGCACCGCCGGCACGATCTACCTCCGCCAGCTCGATGGAACCGGCGCCAAGGTCGCCGACGAGCTGATCGTCGACAACGGCACGGCTCCGCGCAGCGTCTTCACCCCGCTGGCCGACCTCGGCACCGGCACCATCACCGCCGTCAACGCCAACGTGCTCACGCTTTCGAGCGCGGTACCCGATTGGGTGGCCGGCTCCTCGATCGACATCTTCGACAATCTCGGCGCCGTCATCGCCAGCTACCAGATCGCCTCATCGACCTCGACGACCGTCACCGTCACCGTGCCGAATGGCCAGACCCTGAACGCGCCGATCGGCAGCACGTACCGCGGCTCTTCGAAGATCGCCGCATTCACCGTCGGCTCCAATGCCACGCTCGTCACCACCGCGCTGCATGGCGACGACATGACGCTGACGGGCGAGATCGACACAATCGAAGTCCGCGCCCACGACCTGACCCTGAAGTCCGCCGCGGTTCGCCAGACCGCCACCACGGCGACTGCGGCCAACGCACTGAAGATCGTCACTACCGGCACGCTCAGCGTCGATGCCAGCAGCGTGATCGACGCCGCCGCGCGCGGCTTCCTCAACGGCCGCACCTGGAACAACACCGCCACCGGCGCAAGCTCCGGGGCGGCGGCCGGAAGTCACGGCGGAACCGGCGGCATCGACACCGTCAACACGCCCGGTTCGACCGTGGCCGTTCCCTACGGATCGCTCTACGACCCGAACGAGCCGGGCGGCGGCGGTGCGACCACCGCGCCCGCTACGAACAACCGTGCCGGCGGCGGCATCGTCCGCATTCAAGCGCCCACCATTCTGCTCAACGGAAAGATCATTGCCACCGGCGGCGGACTGGCCGGGCAGAGTGTCATCGCCGGCGCGGGCGGCAGCATCCGCATCGATGCGGCCAGCATCTCCGGCACCGGCGAAGTCCACGCCGACGGCGGCGCCTCCAACTTCCTCGGCGGCGGAGGCGGACGGGTGGCCATCTACTACACCGGTTTGACCGGAATGACGCTCAACCGCGCGCTCGTCACCGCAGCCGGCGCGGCCACCGGCAGCAATCCCGTTTCGCGCAACGGCACTGCCGGCACGGTCTATCTCCGCCAGCTCGATGGAACCGGCGCCAAGGTCACCGACGAACTGATCGTCGACAACGGCGCGACCCCCCGCAGCGTCTTCACCCCGCTGCCCGACCTCGGCACGGGCACGATCACCGCCGTCAACGGCAACGTTCTGACGCTCTCCGGCGCCGTGCCCGATTGGGTTGCCGGCTCGTCGATCGAGATCCTCGACACACTCGGCACCGTCATCGCCACCTACGAGATCGCCTCCTCGACCGCGACGACCGTGACCGTCATCGTTCCAAGCGGTCAGACCTTGAACGCGCCGATCGGAAGCGGCTACCGCGGCTCATCGAAGATCGCCACATTCACCATCGGCACGAACGGAACGCTCTCCACTCCCGCGCTTCACGGCGACGACATGACGCTCTCCGGCGAGATCGAGACCACGGAGATCCGCGCTCACAACCTCACCTTGAAGAGCGCCTCGGTGCGCCAGACGCCGACGACGGCAACGACAACGAATGCACTGAAGATCGTCGCCAGTGGAACGCTGAACGTCGACGCCGCCAGCGTGATCGACGCCGTCGCCCGCGGGTTCCTCAACGGCCGCACCTGGAACAACACCACCACCGGCGCCAGCTCCGGTGCAGCCGCCGGAAGCCACGGCGGAACCGGCGGTATCGATCTGAGCAACACGCCCGGCTCGACGGTGGCCGTTCCGTACGGATCGCTCTACGACCCGAATGAGCCGGGCGGTGGCGGCGCGACCACCTCGCCCACGACGAACAACCGTGCCGGCGGCGGCATCATCCGCATTCAATCGCCGTCGATCGTGCTCAACGGCAAGATCAACGTCACCGGCGGCGGACTCGCCGGGCAGAGTGTCGTCGCCGGTGCCGGCGGCAGCATCCGCATCGATACGATCACCATCTCCGGCACCGGCGAAGTGCACGCCGACGGCGGCGCTTCGAACTTCCTCGGCGGCGGAGGCGGACGGGTGGCCATCTACTACACCGGTTTGACCGGAATGGCCCTCAACCGCGCCCTCGTCACTGCCGTCGGCGCGGGTACCGGCACCAATCCCATCTCACGCAACGGCACGGCCGGCACGGTCTACCTCCGCCAGCTCGATGGAACCGGCGCCAAGGTCACCGACGAACTGATCGTGGACAACGGGACTGCTCCCCGTAGCGTCTTCACCCCGCTAGTCGATCTCGGCACCGGCACGATCACCGCCGTCAATGGCAACGTTCTGACGCTCTCCGGCGCGGTGCCCGATTGGGTGACCGGCTCCTCGATCGAGATCCTCGACGCGCTCGGCACGGTCATCGCCACCTACGAGATCACCTCATCGACCGCGACGACCGTCACCGTCATCGTTCCGAACGGCCAGACCTTGAACGCGCCGCTCGGAAGCGCCTACCGCGGCTCGACCAAGATCGCCACGTTCACCGTCGGCACGAATGGAACGCTCTCCACTCCCGCACTCCACGGCGACGACATGACGCTTTCCGGCGAGATCGAGACCACGGAGATCCGCGCTCACAACCTCACCTTGAAGAGCGCCTCGGTGCGCCAAACGCCGACGACGGCAACGACAACGAATGCACTGAAGATCGTCGCCAGTGGAACGCTGAACGTCGACGCCGCCAGCGTGATCGACGCCAGCGCCCGTGGCTTCCTGGCCGGACGGACCTGGAACAACACCACCACCGGCACCAGCTCCGGAGCAGCTGCAGGAAGCCACGGAGCAACGGGCGGCATCGACACGGTCAACACGCCCGGCTCGATCGTGGCCGCTCCGTACGGTTCGCTCTACGACCCGAATGAACCGGGCGGCGGCGGAGCGACGGCCAACGCCGGCAAGGCCGGAGGCGGCATCGTGCGCATCCAGTCGCCCTCGATCGTGCTCAACGGAAAGATCAACGTCACCGGCGGTGGAACGGTGGGACAGAGCGTCGCCGCCGGCGCCGGCGGCAGCATTCGCATCGACACGACCACCATCTCCGGCTCCGGCGAAGTGCATGCCGATGGCGGTCCCTCCAACTTCCTCGGCGGCGGCGGCGGACGGGTGGCCATCTACTACAGCGGAACGGCCGGCATGGCGCTCAGCCGCGGACTCATCACCGCTGCCGGTGCCGCGGCCGGCAATCCGGTCAACCGCGACGGCGGTCCGGGAACCGTTTATCTGAAACGGGACACGCAGCCCTACGGCGAATTGATCATCGACAACGGCAGCGTCACCACGACGACGCAAAAGACCGTGCTGACCAGCGTCGGAACCGGCACCATCACCAGCGTCTCCTCGTCGAGCGGCGGCGCGGCCGACACCATCGGCAACACCAGCGCTTCCTTCCCGGTGCCGAATCTTCTCTCCGGCAACCGCATCTATCTCAATGCTGACAAGACCGTCCTCTGGCCGGTGCGCACCAACGCCGCCACGGCATTGACGCTCGACGTCTCCGCCGCCGCGCTGACGGCGCAGGTCGGTCAGACATACACCGGCTTCTATCGTCTCGATGCGTTGCGGCTCCGCAACGCCAAAGTCGTCTCGGTCGACACCATCGAGTCGCTGACGCCGATCGATCAGGATGGCGTATCGACCATCACCGCCAACCCCGAGGTCGCGATCCTCTACGAAGTCACGCCCGTCGCGGCGGCGGTAACGACACCCGCACCAGTGACGTTGTCGGCGATCGTCCTCGCCTCCTCCACCGTCGACGGTGGACAGAGCGTCAACGCCACGATCGTCCTTTCCGGACCGGCGCCGGTGGGCGGCGCATCGGTCGCCCTCAGCACCTCGAACGCGGCGCTGGCAACGGTGCCGGCCGAAGTCGTAGTCCCCGAAGGGACGACCACGGTGGCGTTCACGATCGTCACGGCACAAACCGGCAGCAGTGAATCGATCACCATCACCGGCATCTACGGCAGCACGCAATCCGCGACGCTGACGATTTCGGCCCGGCCGCCGGGACGTGCCGCAATTCGCAATCCGGACGCACAGCGGAAAACCTCGTCCAGCTCTCAGGCGACGATCGTGCGGGGAGCAGGGAAATGATCAGGGCATTCTCGAGAGTCGCGGTTTTCCTTGTCGCGCTCTTCGCGACCGGCGCCACCGCGCTCGCCGACTCCTTCACCATCCCCGGCACCGTTGCCGCGCAGGGAGTCTTCTCCTGCGGTGACATGACCGTATCCGGCGGCGGCACCATCGATTCATCAGGAATCGGAACGGCCGGCCCCACCAACCACGGAACGGTCCGGTCGAACGGCAAGATCACCGTCTCCTCGAGCACCGTCAACGGCGATGCCATCCCCGGGCCGGGCAAGAGCGTCTCGATTTCAGGATCGGGCAGCGTCAGCGGCTCGACCACGCCGGCCACTTCGTCGATCGGATGCACGCCGATCACCCTCTCCACCCTGGCCACCTCGCTGGCGGCATCCAACGACAACGCCACCATTCCGCTGACCGGACAAAACAAGAGCGTTCTGGCCAGCGCGTCGCACACCGAGTTCTCCATGAGCGGCGGCGACACGCTCACCCTTCCCGCCGGCACCTACTACTTCACCAAGTTCACCATCTCCGGCGGCTCCACCATCACGCTCGGCGGCCCGGTGCGCATCCTCGTCACCGGCAACGTCAGCATCAGCGGCGGCAGCTTCGTCAACTCCAGCGCCTACTCCTTCCGCTTCTGGCATTCCGGTGCGACCTTCTCGCTCAGCAGCTCCACGTTCACCGGCATCGTCTACGCGCCGTCGGCCTCGCTGACGATCTCCTCCTCGCGATTGACCGGCAGCGTTTTCGCGAACAGCGTCGGCATCAGCGGCGGCACGTCGCACGTCACGCGCAGCATCGATGACCTTGTGCCGAGCGTCTCCATCACATCGCCCGCGAACGGCGCCGGGGTTTCCGATGCCTCTCAGGTTGTGGTTCGAGGCACGGTCGCGGACGGCCAGACCGACGTTACGGTCGCCGTGAACGGACAGGCGGCCACGATCGCTGCCGACGGAACCTGGCAGGTCACGCTCAATCTCAGCGGCAGTGCGTCACCGGCGACGGTCACCGCCGTGGCCACCGACGCCGCCGGAAACTCCGCCTCGGCAAACATAACGATCGTTACTGCGGTGCCGGTCATCTCGCTCACCTCGCCGGCGCCAGGCTCGTTCGTCTCCACGCGCATCGTGAACCTCAGCGGCGCCGCCGGTACCGCCACATCCGTCACCGTCAATGGTCTGGCGGCGACGCTTGCCGGAGGCAACTGGTCGCGCAACGCCTTCGACCTCGGTGCCGACGGTAGCCACACGCTGACGATCACCGGCGTCAACGGCGCTGGCCCGGCCACCATCTCGCCGGTGCTCACGAACGACACCACCAATCCAATCGTTACCGCGGCGATCTCTCCCGTGCCGAACGCCAACGGATGGAACAAGAGCAACGCCACCGTCACCTTCACCTGCTCCGATGCCACCCGCGGCGTCGCCACCTGCCCTGCGCAGGTCGTCGTCTCCACCGAGACCGCCTCGCAGCTAGTGAGCGGCACGGCCACGGACAATGCCGGCAATCACGCGGCAGCCTCGGTGACGGTGAAGCTCGACAAGACCGCGCCTTCGATCGCCATCACGTCGCCAGCGAGCGGCGCAACGGTCACATCGTCCGCACTCACCGTCAGCGGCACCGTGAGCGATGCGCTCTCCGGCGTTGCGGGCGTGACCTGCAACGGCGTTCCGGCGAGCATCAGCAGCGGAACCTTCACCTGCAACGTCACCCTCGTCTCCGGCGATAACTCCATCACCACGATCGCCACAGACGCCGCCGGCAACACCGCCTCGGCGACGCGGACCGTGACCTACAACCCCGACTCGCAGCCGCCCAGCGTCGCCATCACGTCGCCCGTGAGCGGCACGTTCACGAAAGTCAGCAGCGTGACCGTCACCGGCACTGCCAGCGACGACGTGGCCGTTCAAAGCGTCACGGTCAACGGCACTCCGGCGACGCTCACGAACGGCAATTGGACCGCGACCATCACGCTGAGCAGCAGCGACGGCGCGAAACCGATCACCGCCACGGCCACCGACACCAGCAACAAGACGAACAGCGCCAGCATCACAATCACGCTCGACACCACGCCGCCGTTGGTTGCTATCACCTCGCCCGCAAGCGGAACATCGACGACGTCGTCCTCGATCTCCGTCAGCGGAACGGTTAGCGACGCACTCTCCGGTGTCGCCAGCGTTTCGTGCAACAACGTCGCGGCGGCCGTGAGCAACGGCACCTTCACCTGCGTCGTCTCCCTCGTCGTGGGCGACAACCTCATCACCGCCTCGGCGATAGATGTCGCCGGCAACACCGCCGCGGCGACGAGGAGCGTGACGTACACACCGGATGCGCAGGCGCCTTCGATCGCCATCACTTCACCCGTCAACGGCACCTTCACCAACGTCGCCACGGTCACGGTGACCGGCCCCGCCAGCGACGACGTTGCCGTTGCCAGCGTGAAGGTCAACGACACGCTGGCGGTGTTCACGAACGGGAACTGGACCGCCACGATCACTTTGACCGGGGGTGACGGCGCGAAAACCATCACCGCCACGGCCACCGACACCACCAACAAGACCAATTCCGCCAGCGTGCAGATCACGCTCGACACCACGGCCCCGACGCTGACCATCGCCACACCGGCGAGCGGTGCGATCGTCGCCAGCCCGTCGCTCACCATCAACGGCACCGTCAGCGACGCGCTCACCGGCATCGCAAGCGTGACCTGCAACGGTGTTCCTGCGACCATCACCACCGGCACCTTCACCTGCAGCGTTACGCTGCTCGAGGGAAGCAACACCATCAACGTTGCCGCGACCGACAACACCGGTAACACCACCACCACGCCGCTGCCGGTGACGCTCGACACCCGCGCTCCCGATCTCACCTTCACCGCCCCCGCGCCAAACGCCTGCCTGAGTGCGCTGCAGTTCAACGTCACGGGCAAGGCCTTCGATCCGCATGTAACGAGCGTCAACGTATCGCTCGGCTCATCGTCCGTGCCGCTGGTGGCCGCCACTATTGCCGCCGACGGTTCGTGGACGGCCGCCATCGTCGTTCCCGCTGAGGGGCGCTACACGATTGTGGCCGAGGGGAAAGACAGCGTCGGGCACGTCGTGACGGCCACGCTGCCGGTTGCGGTCGACACCACCGTTCCGGCCGTGCTGGTCACGGAAAGCGGATCGGCATTCAGCGGCGGTATCGCCAGGCGTCCGCTGTCGATCGCCTTCCGCGTCGTCGACGCCGACAGCAGCGCGGCGATCACGGCCACGCTCGACGGGCAGCCATTCGTCAGCGGTACGACCGTCATCGCCGAGGGCGATCATGTGCTGCGGGTATCAGCGCGCGACTGTGCGGGGAACGCTTCCGACGTCCGCACGATCAACTTCACCATTGACACCGTCGCCCCGTCGATCGTTTCGATCGCGCCGGCCGACAGCGGCAGCGCGCAACCAACGATCACAGGCAAGCTCGACGCCGACGACGTTGTCTCCGTCGTCATCAGCGGCACTTCGTACGCGGCGACGATCAGCGGGCGGACCTTCACCTTCGCCGGTGTGATGCTTGCCGAGGGGCCGAATCAGTTGACGATCGTGGCCACCGACCGGGCGGGGAACTCCTCCACCAAGGCCTTCACGCTCAACGTCAAATCGACCACACCGGTCGTCGACATCCTCGAAAGCGGCCAGCCGATCGTGAGCGGTGCGTTGTTCAACCGCGCCATCGCGCCGGTCGTGCGCGTCACCGAGAGCGCCGCGACGATCGACGCCAAACTCAACGGAAATCCGTTCACCAGCGGCGCCACGATTTCGGCCGATGGCGGCTACGTCCTGCGCGCGACCGCGAGCGATGGCGCTGGACATACATCGCCCGAGGCGGTGGCAACGTTCACCATCGACACCACGGCTCCGGTCGTGACCATCAGCGCGCCGGTCGATGGCGCTCTCGTTCATCTCGATCATGCCGACGTTCACGGCACCGTCGTCGGTGCCGATGTGGCCAGCTTCACGGTTGGCGGCAACACCGTCACGATCGCCTCAGACGGCACCTTCACCGCCACGATTCCGCTCGACAACGGTCCGAACGTCATCACCGCCGTCGCCCGCGATCGCGCCGGCAACAGCGGTAGCGCCAGCATCAACGTCACCAGCGACGCCGCCCGCGCCGGCATCATCCTCACGCTTCCGGTCGATCAGCTCCCGACCAACCGCACAACGACGACGGTCATTGGCCAGGTGCTGACGCCATCGCTCGCGGCCAGCGTCACCCTCAACGGCACGCCAATCGCCATCGACTCGAACGGCGTCTTCCGCAGGAACGACTTCGCTCTCGTCGAAGGCGACAACGCCATCACCGCCACCGTCACCGACAAAGGCGGGACGGCGAACTCCGTCACCATCCACGTCCCACTCGACTCCGCGCCTCCGCGTCTCCGCGTGCTGGCTAACGGTTCTGATTTGACAGCCGGCGCGCGATTCACGACGGCACCAACGATCACGCTCGACGCAACAGACGCCAGCGGAACCGTCACCGCGACGCTGACGATCGACGGAGTCGCCGTTACCCAGATTCCCGCATTGACCAACGGCGGCCACGCGCTCGTCGCCATCGCCCGCGACGCCGCCGGCAACGAGACCCGGATCGATCGCACCTTCTCGAACGGCGACGCCACCGGCAGCGGCGGCTGTCCTCCGGCGTCGTTCGATCCCGCCGACCGCAGCTCGATCTTCGCCGATCACGTCATGCTCACCGGCCGAGCCGCTGCTTCGTCTGTTCTGATCGGCAGCGCCGTCGTTCCGGTCGTCGACGGCGCCTTCGCCACGTCGCTGCAATTGAACGCCGAAGGCGCCAATCCAGTCTCGATCACCTGCGCCGACGCGTCTGGTCATGCCCTCGGCACCTCATCGACGCTCACGCTTTTCCGATACACCAACGCGCCGTCGGTCACGATCACCGCGCCGGCCACCGATTCCGAACTGACCGCCGACAAGACCCAGGTGGCGATCACTGCTGGCGCCGGCGTGGTCTCGGGCGACGTCAACGGCATCGCGTTCACCGTCAGCGGCGATCCCTCCATCGCGCATTCGCTGACCATCGACAACGTCCCCATCGCTAACGGTCTGAACCTCATCACCGCCCGCGTCCTCAACACCGCCGGCCGCACCGGTTTCGCCAGCGTGCACGTGAAGCGCTACGCCGGCGAGCCGCAGCTGACGATTACTTCGCCGCTCCCCGGCACGCAGACCGGAGCAACGTCGCTCGCCGTCAGCGGCGGCTACGCCAACATCGATCCGGCCACGCTTGCCGTCACCGCCGGCGGTCTCTCGTACCCGGTTCAGATCCACGAATCGAGCGACACCACCGGCACCTTCATCGCTCCCTCGGTTCCGCTGGCCGCGGCACAGACCACCACCATCACCGTCACCGCGCGCAACCGCGCCAGCGGGGCGCCAGTGACTGGAACTATTGACGTTCAGAACGTCGCCGGCGCGCCAGCCATCGCCATCACCGCGCCGGCGGACAACACCTACTTCCGGTCTGATTCCAGCAAGCCAACCGTCACCGGCACGTTCACCGCCGGCCTTTCCGCGATCGTACAGGTCAACGGCACGGTGGTGACGCCGTCCGGCAACGGCTTCTCCACCACCGTCGATTTCGCCCCCGGCAGCACCGGCCTCACCCCGATCGTCGCCCGCGTGGCCAACGTCGACGGCACCAGCGCCACGGCGGCCGTGCGCATCGTTCGCCTGAGCGCGCCGCTCGCCGCCGGCACCACCTTCCCGGCGCAGAACGCCACCAACGTCGATGCCGGAGTGCTGCTGCTGGTCCTCTTCAACAATCCCATCGAGAAGTCGGCGATCGTCCCCGGCGCGCTGCGCCTCACCGACGCCGCCGGCGCGGAGATCACCGGAAAGTTCTTCATCGACCGCGAGGCGCTCAGTTTCGCGCCGGACATCCCACTTGCCCTCGGCACCACCTACACCTTCACCATCTCGCAGGCATTGAAGGATGTCGCCGGCGGCTCGCTGGCCTCGCCGTTCACGCTGTCGTTCACCACCGCCTCCTCCGCGCCGTCGGCCGCACCGTCGATCACGCCCACCGACTTCACCGGATGCGTCACCAGCTACACCATTCACGGCACCGCCAGCGTCGCCGGCGCGCGCCTGCAACTGGCCATCGACGGCCTGACCCAGCCGGCCACGGCCGCAAGCGATCGCTCGTTCACGTTCACGCTCGATCTCACCTCCGGCATTCACATCGCCCGCGTCCGCGAGATCGGCGCGGACGGCACGCTCTCGCCGGAGACCGCCGTCACCATCCGCGTCAGCTGCGGGTCGCTGCAGGTCATCGGCGCCTCGTTCGACCGCACCGCGAAAACGGTGACGATCCAGTTCTCGCGCCCGGTCACGCTGGCGTCGCTGACCGCCTCGCCAGCCGGCACGATTCAGATCACGCCCGCCGGCGGAAGCGCCATCACCGGAACCGTCGCGCTCAATGCGAATGGCGACGTTGCCACGGTCACTACCACCGCCGATCTCTCCGCTTCCGTTGTCACGCTGTTCATCAAACGGACCGTTCAGGACACCACCGGCGGTACGCTCGCCGGCGACTACACGCAGCTCTTCTCTGCCAGCGGCGATGCGCCGATCGAGCCCGGCAAGGGCTACGTCAGCGGCGGCGTCTTCGACGCCACCACCGGCCGCCCGCTCGCCAACGCCACCGTCACCATTCAGGCGCCCGTCACCGCCTTCAGCGTTCCCTCGCGGCTGAAATCGATGTCGCGTCTGCAGCCGGTGGTCGCTGACACCGGCACTACTGCCACGAGTGCAACCGGCCGTTATTCGCGTTCACTTGCTGAGGGTGCGTACACGATCGAGGTGAGCGCGGCCGGCTACACCACCGTCTGGCGCCAAGTCGTCGTTCGCGCCGGCGCCGGCGTCATCCCGATCGACATCCGGCTCACGCGCCGCGGCGCCGCGCAAACGATCAGCACCGGTGCGGCGACGATCGCTGCAGCTGTCGACACCACCGTCACGCACGCCGCCGAGCTCACCATCCCCGCGGCCTCGGCGCTGGCATCGCACACCGTCACCCTTTCGCCAGTGGGCGCGCAGTCGCTGGCCGGATTGCTCCCGCTCGGCTGGTCGCCGCTCGCCGCTGCAGAGGTTGCGGTGGATGGGAGCGCGGTTCCGGTGGGGATGGCGGGGGCGCAGATCACCTTCGTTCTTACCGCGGACGAAGTGTCTGCGATCGCCTCCTCGAATCAGACCCTCTCGCTCGCCGAATACGACAACGATCGCGATGAATGGCGCGTCGTCGTCGCCGCCGTTCCGCCGGCCACGAACAACCGGCTGACCTTCGCGCTCGCACGCTCCGGCAACTACGCACTGGTTTATCCCGATCGCGGCGCCGGCCTGACGCAGCCGGCCGCGGTCAGCGCCGGAGCGGCGTTGCCTGGCGTGGTCAACCCATGCACGGTCTGCACGATGACGAGCCGCGGGTTCACTCTCGATCCCGCCACCATCCTGCCGAACGGATTCACCACCGCCACGCTGCGCACCGATCCGGCGCCGGCCTATCCCAGCGGCACCGCGGTGCAGGCTTACGTCGATGAACAGCTCAACCTCGCCGACGGCCGGGTCATCCTCGATCCGCCGTTCGCCACCGATCTGCTCATCTATCGCTCGCTGACCAACGATGCCGGCGTGGCCGTCTTCCATCTCGCGCCGACCACTACCGCCGCCGCCGAAACCCTGCGCGACGGCGTCGATCACATCCGCATCGTCGACTATCCCGGCCGCGTCGATCGCGGAAGTCTGATCGGCGCCGAAGGCGGACGCGTGGCAGGGGATGGAGGCGTGGCCATCGACATCCCGGCCGGCGCCACCGCCCAGCCGGTCCACGCCACCGTCACCAGCTTCGGAGCGAGCGACCTTGCCGCCGTCGGCAGCATCCCCGGCTTCCACGTCGCTGGTGGCTTCACCCTCTCGCTCGTCGACACGAACGGCGCCGCAGTGGTTTCGCTGCTCAAGCCCGCGCGCGCCACCTTCAGCGTCGATGCCTCGAAGTTCGCCAGCGGCAACCGGCAAGTTATCGTCGCCGAGCTGCTGACGAACACGCCCTACGGCGCCATGCCACGGCTCGCCGCCATCACCTCGATCATTCCAACGGATGCCCAGGGTGCGACCGTCTTCACTACGCGCAACGTCTCCACCGCCGAGTTGCCACTCGACGGCCTCGTTCGCGATGGCCGCTACGTGATCCTCACCGCCGACGCGCCGATCGCGTTCGCCTGGGGACAGGTCCACGCCGGTGATGCCGCCGCCCCCGCCGTGCCGAACGCCCGCGTCACCGCCGGAATCGGAACGCCGCTCACGTCATCCCTCGGCGTCACCGATCTCACCCGCGCCGGCGGCGTCTTCGTCATCCCCGTCGCCGCCGCCCCCGCCGCGCAATTCTCGCTGCTCGCCCGCACCAACGGCACCGGCGATGGCGATCCGCTCCTCGGCACTTCGATTCCTGCCGCCGGCGCCTTCGTTCCCTTCGGGATTCTCCCGCTGCTCGCGCCGCCGCTGGCCATGCCGGTGATCACCCCCGCCGACGGTTCGGTGATCAGCGCCGACGCCCCCTTCACGCCGCAGGCCGTCTTTGCCACCACCATCGACAGCACCTCGGTCGCCAACGCCATCACCATCACCAACCTCACCACCGGCCGGGCCATGACCGGCACCACCACCGCCGCCGGATCTACCGTTTCGTTCCACACCACCGACAAGCTCGACGCCGGAACGCGCTACGTCCTCACCGTCGCTCCGACCATCCGCGCCGCCAGCGGCCGGCTCTTCGGCCGCTCCGCCGTCGCGCATTTCTCGACCTCGTCACTGCCCGCCGGGAACACCACCATCCATCCCGAGAAGATCCGCATCACCATCCCCGACGCCAACGGCCTCTCGACGATCTCCGGCACCGCCGGCGCGCTGCCGTCCGGCGATCAGGCGCTGGCCGTCCGCCGCGGCCTGGCATTCACCAACGCACCGCAAGCGACCGTCAGCGGCGACGGCTCGTTCCAGTTCACCGCCGGCGACGGCGTCCGCGACATCGTTTCGACCAGCGACGCCATCGACCTGCAGGTCATCGACAGCGTCAGCCACGCCATCATCGCCATCATCCCGCTCACGCCGTTCGTCACCGCCGACGGCACCGGGTTCCTCGCGCCCGTTGGTGTCACCACCACCTTCACCGCCGCGCCGCCGCTAAGCGTGACCGTCACCGTTCCCGCCGGCGCCTTCGATGTTCCGACGCTGGTCCAGCTCTCCGCCGGCAGCGCCGCCGAGTACGCAAACGTTCCAAACCTCGCCGCGGAACTGCACCTCGGGCCGATGATTCACGTCGGCTTCGACGGCATCGCCCAGAAGCCGTTGCAACTGGTGATCCCCGCGCCGGCCGGGACCGATCCCGCGAAGTCCTACTTCCTCGGTTCGCTCGAGCACTCGTCGCGCGGCCCGCGCATCAACCTCATCGACACGTTGCGCCTGGCAAATGGCAGCTTCACCACCGCCCTCGATCCCAACGGCGCGCAGCTGCGCGTGGCTTCGCTGGCCGTGCGCGGCCAATCGGTCTTTGCCTCGCCCGGCGCCGTGAAGAAAGTCATGGGAGGGCTATACCGAACCGCCTCTCTGACCGCGGTCGACCTCACCCCCTCGGTCGGCTGGGGATTCATCAGCGGCGTCCAGCAGGGCTCCGACGTCTTCTGGGACAGCTTCGCCTCGCTCTTCGTTCCCGCGATCACGATCTCGAACAATGCCGGCCACGCCTTGATCCCGATTCTGGCCGACAAGCCCTTCACCATCGTCGGCGTCGATGCATCCACCGGCCTGCAGACGTCGACCAAGGGCTACGCCGGTTTCGCCGCCGGCGATCCGCTCGGCGCCGTCGTCCTCGATGCCACCAGCGATAACGACACCGGCCCGATCCCGACGTTCGCCTCGCCCGCACGCATCGAGATCATCGACGTCCCCTCGGCCGGCGTATCGCTGACCTCACTGCGCAATCTCAAGGTCTCGTTCGACAACGGTTCCGTCACCGTCGCCGCCGGAACGCCGGTGCCCGCGGCGAACACTCATATCGAAGTCTTCGATCCGGCCCGCGGCACGTTCCAGACCGTCGCCGACATCGCCACGCAGTCGGTGCGCATCACCGCACAGCAGGGTGACCGGCTCATCATCACCGTCGCCGAGCGTGACGTCGATCCCGATGCGCCGGTGACCATCTCCTTCAACAAGAAGATGTTCATCGGCACCGCTACCGACGACAAGAGCGTCACCGATTTCCTCAAGAGCCTCATCACCGTACGCACCGACGACGAAGAGCCGGGGCAGCAGCCGACCGACATCACGGCGCAGGTGACTTTCAGCGCCGATTCCGACGCCCATCGCATCACCCTCAAGTTCGGCGGCTCACTGCAGCTCGGAAAACGCTACGCGATTACGTTGTCGAAGAATCTCGCCGACGCATCCGGCTCCGACAACTCCGCCGGCCTGAAGCTCGGCCAGTCGAAGGTGAACGGCCAGCCCACCGGCGGCCTGCCGTCGGACATGACCCTGGCCTTCACCGTCCGCAAGCCCGGCGGCCACATCGCCACCCTTCCATTGACGATCGGCGGCAGCGTCATTCACGACATGTCCCTCAACGGCAATCTCGCCTTCGTCGCCGCGGGCAACGGCGGCATCCAGGCCTACGACATCTCCGATCCCTCCAAACTCGATGGCTCCCAGCCGCCGCTTTCGGCGACGATCGATTGCACCTGGGACGTGCAGCAGAAGATCTACAACCCCTGCGGCTTCGCCTACTGGGCCGTGGCTACCGATCATCACGGCCGCGTCATCACCGCCGGGATGTCAGGCACCTTCGGCTCCATCCGCACCTTCCGCGTGAGCGATTTCATCAATCCGGAACCCCAGCCGAACATCGATCCGCTACCGCGCGTCGTGCCGGCCGGCAAACAGATCGGCGGCTCGGCCATCTCCTGGACCCCCGGCGTCAACTCCGGCATGCCCATAGGCAGCGAGATCGTCCTCGGCGACAAGCCGGAGGCCATCCCACGCCGCATTCAGATCCTGCTGCAGGACGACGAGGTGAAGTACACCCGCGATTCCCTCAAGGCGAAATTCGGCGGCTCGTCGACCGCACTGGCCAACGGCTATCAGAAGCTCACCCTGCAGATCACACCCGACCGGCCGCGGTATCAGTACCAGACCGTGACCGTGGAGAACCGCACCCTGAAGTTGCGCTGGTCGGTCGATGTGCCGTACAACGGGTCGAAGCCGCTGACCGGCATCATCGCCGGACCGAATGATGAGCTCTACGTGATGGTGAACCGGACGACCTACGCCGTGGTGGCGCTGTTCGGTTTCGGCGTCGGTATCTACGACATCAACGCCATCGAATCGAACGACCGGCCCATCGATCCGCCGGAGGTCTACCGCACCAAGGCGCCGGCGGAGCTGGTGGCGGTGAGCAGCGGACAGAGTGAGGACGATTTCGATCCGGCGGCGGTGCACGGCTGCGATCAGGCGTCGCTGGCGCCGAGCGGTTTGCCCTGCCCGGTGCGCGATCTGTCGTTCGCACCCGATGCGTTGCTGCGGACGGCGACGGGATCGTCGCCCAGCTCATCGAATGTGCAGGTGATCGCTCTCGATCAGCATCACGGCCTGTTCGACGGCAACCTGACGCCGCCTACCGCGGCCGAGGGGAGCGATCCCAACATCCCCGACGCGTCGCTGCAGGGCCGCGTCGATCCGGCCGGCCCCGGGCTGTCGCTGACCAGTTCCTACCAGAACGGCCAGGGTCACGATTCGTTCGACCAGCCGCGCCTTCGCACGCTGCGCAATCTGTATCACCAGCTCGCCGGTCTCGGCGACCACGACGTCGCGCCGGTGGGCCGCCACACGAACATCGCCTACTACGCCCGCCCGCCCACCGCCGGTTCGAAGGAGACGCTGCCGGCGGAGTACGCGCTGGTGGCGTCGAACCAGTACGGTCTGACGGTGGTGAAGCTCGGCGACGCCGGCGCGCTCGATTGGAGCTCGCTGGTGGATGTGGTCTGGATCCCCGCCGGCGCCGTCTCGGTGCGGGTCATGCCGCGCGGCGACATGGCCGTCGTGGTCGACGGCGCCGGCCGGGTGCTGCTGGTCGATCTGAAGCGAATCGATGAGAGCAGCAAAGTCCCGCCGCTCAATCCCTGCGGCGGCGCGGTCTGCGCCGACGTGCTCTTCCCGACGGCCGCGGCCTCCTTGAAACAGCAGGCGCCCCCGCTTCCCGCAGGCGCGGACTGGACCGAAGTGGGGGTGGATGACCCGAGGATCATCTGGAAGTCGGAGCCGCACCTGGTGACTGGTGCGCTCGCGCCGCTGGTCGCCCCCGACACCGGCATCGTCTTCACCGGCAACGTCGACGCGCTGACGGGGAAGGCGCAGATCAACACCATCGCCGCCACCGATCCGCGCGTGCGGTTCATGGTCAACACCGGCGGCCAGACCGGCGATCGCGAGACCGGCGGCATCGTCCCCCTCGGCATCGCCCCGCCGCCGGCGGTGACGCTGACCGGCCCCGACGCCTCGCTGGCCGCCTTCCGCCTCGACCTCTGGCTCCCCGGCGCGATCGCCGACGCCCTCCCGAACAACGAGATCCGCGTAGCCCTCGAGAGCGAGCGCGTCCTCAACGCCCCGACCGAACAAACCATCGCCCCGCTCCCGCCATCGCACCTCCGCCAGTCGACCATCGACGGCAAGACCGACTCGCGGATCTCGAACTTCAAACTCGAACGCCAGATCCCCTACGACGCCAACGATGCCGACATGAAGTCCCTCCGCTACCAGGAAGGCTTCAACCACTTCGTCTCGCCATGGGTGGTGGCCATCGCCGATCCGAGGGCGAGTGTGGAGTACGACTGGCAAGGCGCAAGCGCGAGCCAGAAAAAGGATGCCGGCTGCAATGCCTGCGAGCGTCCGGCGTTCCTCAAGGACAAGAAGCCGGCGGACAACGTTTTCGAGATCTACAGCGCCGGCCGGTTCATTCGCGCACGAGCCGAGGTTTGCGCGACGGGCACCGCCGGCTGCACGTCGCCGGTCTCGATCTTTGCCAATACGAAGTATGCCTATCTGGGGCAGTCGGGACGTTTGCAGACACGCGTCGGCACGGTGATGGCCGACACGGTGCGCCCGGCCGACGCCGCGATCGCCGGCCACAACCCGCCGGTCGTGTCGGGCGCGATGCAGGAGACGTACTACGCCCACTCGGGAGAGATGGCTACGCATGCCGTCGATCTCGATGCCGGCGGTCGAAACGGCGTCGACGTCACGATCGGACGTTGTTATTACTCGCGAACGTTAGGCAGCACCGCGCTCGGTTTCGGCTGGGACGCCACGATGTTCCGCCGTCTGCGTCCGCTGCCGGATGGCAATATCGAGCTCCGGGATGGGCTCGGAAGCGTGTGGCTGTTCGAAAAGGACGGTCAGCGATACAACGCGCCGAAGGGCCTGTATCTCAGACTGGTGCCGACGGCGAGCGGATGGGACCTTCACGACCCGGCCTGGAACGTGGCGCGGTTCGATTCGTTCGGACGACTGGAGAGTTTCTCCGACCGCCTCACGTCGCTCGATCGCGCTGCCACGGGCAACACCATCCGCTATTTCTACAACGGCGAAGGGCAGCTCAGCCAGATTCTCGATCCGGTGGGCAGGGTCACAACGCTCACGTACTGGACCGACGCGGACATAGCGACCGCCGGCTCCTTTACGAGCCGCCTGAAGAACGTCAAAGACTGGCGCGGGCGCAACGTCGATTATGAATACGACGCGGACGGTTTGCTGAAGACTGTTCGGCTGCCGGAAGCGACCGGCGATCCGACGCTCGGCGCGGATTACACGTTCACGGGGCCGAAACGGCCGCACCTCGAATACACCTATGACGCCAATGCCGGTTCGGCGACCTACAACGACCGCATCGAGCTCAAGACCAACCTGAGAACGATCAAGGATCCGGTCGAGGCGTTTACCAGCGGGCCGCCGCGGGTCACGTTCGCGTACGACAGCTCGAAGCGCGATCACATCGCCAGTGAGACCAGCGCCATCCCGGAATGTGCAACTGGCGCTACGTGCGGCGTGGTGAAGTTCACCTATCCGTCGGATCTGACGATGCATGTCACCGACCTGCTCGGCCAGGGGCGGCTCTTCGAGGTCACGCTCAAGACGCTCAATGACAAGCGCCAGCACCTGTTCAAGGTCACCGAGGAGCAGGTGCCGCTGGTGGCGGCAGCGGATGCGGACCTGACGACGCGCGTTCATGCGGAGGTCAATGAGCCCGTCGCTCTGTCAAACCTGGAGACGGTCTTCCATTACGACGAGCAGGGCGAAGTCACGCAGATCGATCATCCCAATGGGCTGATTACGAAGCCGGGATATGTCGCGCAAGCGCAATCTGCAGCGGCGGAACGGCTCGAGACCGTCGATGAAACCAAGGGAGCGGAGCATCGTGTCGCGACCTACAAATACGCGACGGACCTGAGGAAGCTGAACATACCCGAAGGCATCAGCGCGGTCGTTCCCGGCGGTCTCGAAATCCTTCGGAACATCGCCACGCCATACATCGGCGTCGATCTGACGACGACGGTGGTCACCGACGAGCAGAAGGTCGTCAGTGAGCACGATGCGTTCGGACGCCAGCTCAAGCAGGTGATCACGCAGCCCAGCGGCGGCGGTGCGGAGCAGACGGCCGAGTTCAAGTACTTCGATACCGGGAGCGATATCCAGCGCGGAAAGATCCAGAAAATTACGAAGGGGAGTGCCGGCGAATCGTCGTCAGGTACGAGTCAATCGATCGGCTACGCCGTCGGTACCGGCGGGGGAGAAACGGTCACGGCGACCGACGACATTCGGAAAACCGTCACCACCACCGAGCTTGACGCGTACGACCGACCGACTCTGCAACGCGTCGCAGATGCCTCCGGCACTGTCCTGAGCGAAGAGCGCCTCGGTTATGACGCGCAGGGCCGGACGCTGGTCAGCCAGCGGAAGCAAACGGGAGTCGGGGGAGACGATCAGGTTCGGACGACGATGACCTACGACGTTGCCGGGCGGTTGACGCACATGGCGATGTCGAAGGCCAAGGTTGGTGCGAGCACGTCCGACGTCGAGTCGAAGATCGACTACAACATTGGCGATCGGACCACCACCACCTACGATCCGTTCGCCGGCAGTCCGGCTTCGTTTGTGACGACGCAGACCGATCCCCTCGGCCGAGCGGAGCACACCCAGCATCACGGCAGTGCGAATGTCGTCGAGCAGTTCTTCGGCTACGACCGAAGTGGCCAAGTGGCCTATGTCACGGACCGCGTGCGCCTGGCTGAATTGCATCAACACGACAGCCGAGGACGGGAGACGCTGGTGCTTCGCTCCGATGGAACGCGGACGGAGCAAACGTGGGATGCATGGGATCAGCTGATTAATGTGAAAGCGCTGTCCGCTCCCGGTTCGTCCACCGCTCCGGCGCGGTTAGCCGAGCAGCACTTCCTCTATTCAACCTACGGCCGGCCACGGGGGGCTTCGAAAGGCTTCACGAGCGACACATTCGTTTCCACACGAAGCCAGTTTTCGTTCGGCGGTCAAACCGAAATCGTTCGTGTCGGCGCCGCGCCGGACGCAGATGCTGATCTCAGCTCTGCCGCGGTTCTGCGAACGACACGTCTCCTGCGCGACAGTGCCGGTCGTGTCATCTCGCAACTTACCGGTGAAGGACAGCTTCCCCAGTTGCCTGCGTCCAGCACCTTTAGCGGGATGAATGTCACCTCGTTCCTCGGCGACGTTCCGCACACGGTCGAGATGCTCGAGCCGATTGCAGGCGCGAAGTACGTCACCTCGACGATCTTTGACGGACTGGGGCGGGTCAAAGAGATCGACGAAGCAAACGGCAGCTACGTTTCGACCAGCGATTACGACGAAGCCGGCAATGTCATCAAGTCGCAGCCGGCTGGATACAAGGTTCCCTGGACGCGGAGTTTTGACGCCCGAGGGTTGCTGACAGAGGAGCGCGCGCCCGAGGGGACGACGATTGCGCGGCAATACGACGCCCGCGGCATCCTTCGCGTCTATCGCGACGAAGCGGGGAAGGAAACTCACTACGACACGGACGGCCTCGGGCGCGTGACCACAGTGACGTACGCCGACAACACCACCGAGAAGATGGTCTACGAGAACCAGACCGGCGCCCTTGCTGCGCGCAAGGATCGCAAGGACCAGTGGTTCTCGTATTTCTACGATGCCGGCGGACGAATCGCTGAGGTTCGCCTCGGTGGACCGCGCGACTCGAATCCGGCGACGGAGCCCGCCGGCACGGGGTACCTGAAATACAGCTACGACCTCGGCGGGCGTCTGCGATCGGTCAAGTCCGCCGACGCAGCAACCGAATACGACGAATACGACCTCCTCGGACGCCCGGGGATCACCCGCCAGGTCCGCTACCGCAGTCACACCGGTCTTGCCGAATCGCCGGCCGTTTCCGACGCCCACACCCAGAAGCACGTCTGGACCATCTTCGATGGCGAACGCGCGCGGTGGCGCATGCCCGCCGCCGGAATGAGTGTGCCGGATACCGAGACGACCAGCCCCTGGCGAACCTGGATCGTCGAATCGCATGACGCCGCCGGGAACATCACCCATCAGCAGATCGCTGATGGCGCGACAGCCACTGCCGGGGCGTCGATCACCCGTGCGAGCGGTCGGGGAGCCGGACGGCTGTCCGCAAGGACGCGGTTCTTCGGCATCGCCGGAAACGCCGTCGAGCAGAGCTATGGATACGCCGATGGTCTCGGAGCAGGAAGCTCATCACCCGGGCCGGCCTCCGGTCTGCTCGGCCGCTCCACCATCTCCATCGGTTCGTTCGTTCTCGCCGGGAGCGAAATCGAACGCGACACCGCGCGACGTGAAGAGGTCTCGAAAGACCTTGGCCTGGCCACGCGCCAGACAGGCTTCGGCTACGACAATCGCGGGCGCTTAACAGGCAGCGGTCTGCTCGGGGAGGGAAGCGGAAGCGTCATCGACACGCTGGTCCACGCCGACTTCCGTCACGAGCGGACGATCAAAACTGATGCGCGCGATCTGGCCGAGCTTGGGACGCTGGCGCCGCAGTTCGCCATTCCCAGCTGGACGGCCACGAAGACGGACCTGCATCAGTACGAGACGCGCACCGTCGCCAACGAGCCGGCCGCGCGCACATACACGTTCGATGCAGGCCGCCGCACCAGCGACGGTTCATGGACCTCGGAGTACGACGCAGAAGGACGCCTCTCGGCGATTCAGAAAGATGCGGAGCGCATTGAGTTCACCTATGGCCCGAGTGGCCGTCTGGTTGGCCGGCAAGCGCTGAAGAAGAATGGCAACGCCTGGGAGAACGAAGATCGCCAGAGCATTCTCGACAGCGACGGTCTGCCCGCCGATACCACCTTCGTTTGGGATCCAATCGTCGATCGTCTCGTAGGGATCTTCGAAGGCAGCCAGAGTCTCGGCAGCGCCCCGGCTCCTGACGCAGGCCTGACCCGCCAGTACGTCCACGGCGATCAAGGCTACGACGATCCGGTGGAAGTCACCACGAAACGGAGCGACGGAACCGTCGTCCGCTATCTGCCACTCGTCGACGAAGCAGGATCGGGATCGGTCCAGGCGGTCGTCGCTCCAAGCGGCCTACTCGCCGAACGCGTGCTCTATGCCGACGCTTACGGCGACGCACCACGCTACCTGCAAGGTCCCGTCGTCGACAAGATCGAAGTCGAGCCAACCAAGGCTGCCGACGGATCAATCTCGAAGGTGGTCGTTCGCGTCCGCCTGAGCGAGACCGTCGACAAGACTACGATCGCCTCTGGCCTGCGCGTCTCCGCGGTTGACGACGCCGGCACTGTAATCACCTCGACCGCCGGCCAGATCACTGCGGACGGCGCAACGGTCTCGATGGCGATCACGGGCAGCGATTGGACGGCCCTTACATCCACTTCGGGCGCAACCCAGATCGAGGTCGCCGTCACAAACACCCTCCGCGCCGCAGTATGGGACGGCCCAGTCATGCCGATGCCGGCATGGCTTCTTCAAAACCCAAGCCGCGGAAGCACGACGCAGTTCCCTGTAATCCAACGCGAGAGCTTCGCCTCGCTGATCTCCTTCGCCGCCAGTATTCAGGCTGGCGAGAGCCGAGCCGAAACCCTATTGCAAATCCACGATTTGTACCTTGCGGCATCGAGCACCTCGGTTACGAAACTGCTCACGGGCTACAAGGCAGCACCGTTCGTCGAGCCGAGGAGTGGGTTCGTGTACTTCCGCAACCGTTGGTACTCACCAGGGGATGGGAACTGGCTGACGACTGATCCAGCTGGCACACGTGACTCTTCGAATCTGTATGCGTTGTGCGGCTCCTCGCCGGTCGAATGCCGCGACCCATTGGGCTTGTACGATCCGGCAAGCGTCGGTCACGCGATCCGTCGAGGTGGCGAGTGGCTGAAGACGCGGGTTAGCGAGAGCTCGCTTCGATCTCCTGAGACGGGCATCCGCTGGATTGATGCCGGTAGCCGAGCCAGCAACATCGTTGGTGAAACCGCGGTGAACAGCACAATCGATTTCGCCAGTGGCTTTGTCGGCGGATTCTTCACGCTTGGGGAAGGAACAGGCGGTTCGATCGGAAACTTCGATTCCGCTCGTCCATTCTCTTCAAGCGCCAGTGTGGCGGGACACGCAGCTTTGGATGCTGTCTCCATCGTCGGTTACGCCACCGGCATCGCCGGCGCTACGGACTCAGCGTTGACCAGCGTCAGTGAGTCGCTCATACCGTCGTCGATGTTCGATATGACCTTCAGCGAAGCAGCAGCTGACGACGTCATGGCGAGTCTAGCGCCGGATATCACGGAGAACGTACTGATTCGACAGCGCGTCATGGCAAACACCACTGCGAGCCGTAGTGCGCGAAATAAAGGCGCCTTTGAACGCTACGCCAGCGGCACCTCCTCAGTAGAATTATTTGAGGCGTTGCCAGAACCGTATGCTGGCATCAAAAGTGCGTCTTCATTCCTGCGGGACCAAGGAGTTTCTCGAGCGCAACGCGTCCGCATTTTGCAGTCAGGAGAAGCCGCGGAAACTGTGGTGAGATTGGCTGGCTCAAATGAGTACGGAATCAGATTCTTTGGCGGGGTGGCTGGCGAGGGTGGCTCTTCTCTCTTTGAGACCTTTCCAGCGTCGCGTGGTTCCCTGGCTATTAGACAAGCTTGGAGCACGATGATTGGCTTCAGACAATGGCAAATCCGGCCAGGCGCAACGATCATCGAGAGCCGAATAGCTAGTCAAGGGCCTTATCTCCCGGGTGGAGGCATACAGAAGTACGTCGTGAAATGGTGGGAAAACCTGATACAGCCATGAAAGAACAAAAGAAAGCGAGAGTTCAGGCGCAGCTACAGGATGCCTATGATGGAGTTGTGAAAGCAATTGAAAATGGAGAGATATCCGAACAACGTCCGCTGCGCCAGCTTCAATTCATAGAAATCGAACTCAAAAAGATGATTACTGCTCTTGAAATCGGTCAGCTCCCGCCACGCGAAACGCGGGCGCCTGGACTTTGGCACCTCGTTGTCGATACGTGGTCGCCGCAAGATGTTCTTGGGGACAAAATTGTTGCTTCCGAGATTGCTTACGAGCGACTTTGACGAGTGGACGTCGAACAATACGAAGTATTGATTGTCATTGCTAGGAGATTAGTGAAGCCGTGTGTATAGACGTGTGCGTCGCGCTTAACGCGTGAGATCAGAAGGCGTCATTGTCATCATTTTCGCATCGGCGTTCCCCATCGCCTGCGGCGCGCTGCAGGAAACCATCTACCTGCACAGCGGCGAGATGTCGACCGGCGCGGTCGATCTTGATGCCGGCGGACGCGCGGGGTGGAACGTCGCCCTTCGACCGCAGCTATCGCTCGCGGACGATGCTCTCCGGCTTTCTCGGTAACGGCTGGGAATCGAGCCTGTTCGTGCGTCTCCGCCCGATGCCGAATGGCGATGTCGAGTATCGCGACGGGATAGATCGTTAACTCGGTGGTCGTATGGCAGAAGAATCCAAGTCTCGCCAGGATTTTGAAGAACTATTGGGCCGTCGCGCGTCGGCATTCGTGACGAGCGTCAGGAGTTCGTTCTATTACTTGATCGATGAGTACGACTTTACCTCAGAAGAGCCCGAATACTTATGGCTCGACAATCTCCGAGACTCGCTGATTCGAGTGACGTATCAGCGCTGGCCGATTCGAATCGATGTTGACTTCCGTCCAGGCGAGAACCTGATAGCGGTTGGGTTGCATGATGTCAAACATGGTAGGGCGAGTGATCTGGACTCACTAATCAGCTTTCGGACGCAAGGTGCTCTTGCACCAGTGATACCGCCGATCGACTCAGGTCTTTCCTTTGCTGAAATGAAACGACGCGCAGCGAGACGAGAGCAGTTAGTCGGTGGTAGCTTGTACGACGTTGTACGAGAACTTGCAGCGCGTCTGAAGTCCAATGCTGATGATGTTCTGAAAGGTGATACGCAAGCTTTGCCGCGAGCGCACGTCGCAGCCGGGGAAGCTTAGCCGCACATGCGTCACATGAGAATCTTCGAGCAAAACTCGGCTGAGTTACTGGAAGGCTGGCGGATCGAAAGGACTTGGCTTGGAACGAAGAAGTTTCGGTGTTCGAGTTTGACACGCCTGCACAAGGAATCGCGTCGCCAGTCTTCCGCACGAAAGCGGGATTGGTTGGGAAGGGGTTGACACGAGCAGGGCTGCCGGAGGTCGTATGGCCCAATCTCCTGATTGCACAGCTTCAAAACGTTGCTAGTAGGATCGTGCCCTGACAAACTGCCGATGTACTGAGCTGAGCCTGATTGAAGGTGTTGAAGTGCAGGTATGCACCGAACACCTTCGTCAGCTGAGAGTTGACCCGACAACATGGGAAGTATTTTACGAGTGTCCGATCACAGGTGCGCGGTGGGTAGAGACATATCCGAATTCGAGCTTTCATGGTGGCGGTCCTCCGCGTCTGACGCGCATAACGTAAGTGACGAACAGAGATAGGAGTCACTCTTGGAGAAACTGCTGCGGAGACTGTGAATGATTTCGAACGAGTGGACATAGTAAAGTTGCAAGTTCTTATTGCAATCATCTTCCTCGCGACAACGACGGCCGTCGGCGGAACTCTCTAGGATCCCACCTATCTCCACAGCGGCGAGGTGTCGGCAGGAGCGGTCGATCTCGATGGTGCCGCCTCGGAGGACTACGCACCCGCGACTTATGACTACAGCATCGGGCAGAAAGCAGTAGTTTCGCGTCAGTCTTTACTCACCGCCAGGTACACCGCCACCGGTGCTAACGCCAGCCAGGCGGCGAAGGCGATCAGGAGGGGGATGCCCCATTGGGTGAGGATGGTGCGGGAGAGGTCGGAGGGGGCGAAGGCGAAGGCGCGGCTGGTGGCGGCGAGGATTCCGATGGCGACCGCCACGCCGGCGGCGACGGCGATGGCCTGGACGATGGTGATGACGCGCGAGGCGGTGCGGACGGCTTCCTGGCGCTGGCGGCGCTGCATCCGCCACCAGATCAGACCGGAGTTGGGGACGTGGGCGGTGGGGAGTGCGGTCTGGTAATCGTTCGCGACGAGCGTCGCCACGCGGACGATGTCGTGGCAGGTGGTGCACGCGTCGATGTGTGCGCGGCTTGCTTCATCGCAGCTGTCGGGCCAGCGGCCGGCGTGGACGATGGCCAGGGTCTCCTGCTCGAGGGGACAGTCGATTCGTTTCATGATGGCCTCCCGAGGAGCGCGGCCAGTTTGCGGCGGGCCCGGAAGAGGAGGATCTTCACGCTGCCGCTCTTGACGCCGACGATCTCGGCGATCTCGGCGTGGGACGAGCCGAGGGCGTAGGCCAGCCAGAGCATCTCGCGCTGGATCGGTTTCAGCTGGGCCATGGCCCGCCAGAGATCGGTGCTCTCCTCGAAGCGCTCGGCGATGCGGGCATCGATGGCTACCGTCTCCTCGGCGGCCTCGTTGAGCTCGAGCGGCTCGATGGGATGGCGGGCGTTTCGACGATGCGTGTCGCGGGCGATGTTGGTGGCGATGCAGAAGAGCGAGTTGCGGCGATGCCCTTCGTCCTGATGCGCGGCGCCGGCTTTGTAGAAGCGGTAGTACGTCTCCTGCAGCAGGTCGTCGGCCAGGTTGCGGTCGCCGGTGACGCGCGCCAGGTAGATCCAGACGGCGCGCGAGGTTCGCTCGTAAAACGCCCGGAACGTTTCCTCGTCCATCAGCCCGCGGGCCTCGGATTTTTGCCGAGCGCCCGAGACCGCAAGCAAGGCATCGTTCATCACGCCGGTGAAGTCCATTTCGTGAATGATCCCATGAATCAAAACGTCCAGCAGCTCAATCGGCCGAGGAGGTCGCGTTGGAAAGCGAGGCAGGCTCCAACAGGCCGAGCTTTCTCGACAGGATGTACGCCACGACCGCTGAGACCACGAAGCCGATGCCGATCGATAGCGCCAGGATGCCCATGGCGAAGAGCGGCTGGGAAACGGTCTTCTCGACGTTGCGGCTGACGCCCTGCAGTCCAAAGCCTGCCGCGGCCATCACCAGGCCCACCTGCACGGACCAGAGAACGCGGCCGATGGGTGCGCTCACGGCACGCGGTCCGGCGTCGAGCGAGAGGGGCGCCGATTCGAGGAATCGTTTTCCGGCCGGCGTCTGGATGTAGGCAAGCAGTTCTTCGTTCGTGGTGAAGCGATCCATCAGTTTGTTGTGGACGTCGGCCTGCACTTTGGAGACGCGGCTCCAGCGGCGGTGATCGATGATCGTGCGGATGATCCAGATTAGGACGCAGGTAACGAGGGCGAAGACGGAGAAGATGGCCATCCCTTCCATCGTGTTTCGCCACACTCGCTCGGGGGCGGTCTCGCGGGTGCCGTCGTCGGGAACGGAGATGCCGCTGAGGAAAAACGCCGGGCTGTGGGCGATTTCCGGGTGCTGGGCCAGAAAGGATGCCAGCGCCGGGTAGTTGGCCAGGTAGCTCTGGTTGGTCATGAGCGAGGGATCGAGTTTGAGAACCCGGCTCACTTCGGTGGGATAACGCCGGAGCACGGAGTCGAAGGCCTCGCGGGTCTCGTGGCTGTCGGCGTCGGTGACGATGGTGCTGGTGGCAGCGGGAGTGGATGTGGCGGTGGCCGGAGCCTGGGCCGCCGCGCTCACGGCGACGGCAGCGGCAAATAGGAAGGCGATCAGTTTTCTGGGCATTGGTTTTGTCCTCTGGCGGGGGATACGTGGGGAGGGGGTGGCGGTTAACAGCGCGTTTCGCGCGATGCGTAGCGCCGTCGGCTCGACGGCTGTACCGCCAGCGGCTCGCTGGCGGTATTCGCGCGGACTGCCGCCGAGCCGGCGGCGGTCCAGCCAGCGAGGCCGCTGGCGCTACGCTCCGCGCGCGCCAGCGCATAATGCGCGGCAATGTCCACGGTTGCACCGCCTCCTTCCGAGCGGCTCATGGCTCTCGATGTGTTTCGCGGCATCACCATTGCCGGGATGTTGCTGGTCAACAATCCGGGGAGCTGGAACGCGATCTATCCGCCGCTGGAGCATGCGCCGTGGAACGGGTGGACGCCGACGGATCTCATCTTTCCGTTCTTTCTCTTCATCGTCGGGGTGACCACGCATCTCTCGCTGAGCAAGCGCGATCCGAATACGCTGACGATGACGATCATCCGTCGCGGGTTGCTGATCTTCCTGGCCGGGCTGCTGCTGAATGCCTTCCCGTTTTTCTGGTGGGGGAAAATGGCCGGGATCCCTGATCCGACGTTCTGGCAGCGAGTGGTGTGGCGCGCGCAGCATCTGCGGTTCATGGGGGTGTTGCAGCGGATCGGGCTGGCCTACATCGGCGCGGCGCTGCTGACGTTGCGCACGTCATGGAAGCAGCAGATCGCCATCGTCATCGCCATCCTCCTCGGGTACTGGCTGGTGATGACGCTCGTGCCGGTCCCGGGCACTGGCGGGACCATTGGCTATTTCTTTCTCGATCAGCCGGATCAAACGCTTGCCGCGTACACCGACCGCCTCATCCTCGGCACGAATCACATCTGGGCGTCGACGAAAACGTGGGACCCGGAAGGGCCGCTGTCAACGATTCCGGCAATCGCCACGGCCATGCTGGGGATCTTCGCCGGGCGCTGGCTGACCGACAAGAAGCGCTCGCTGCTGGAACGGATCTCCGGACTCTTCGGCGCCGGATGCCTGGGGATGGTTCTCGGCGAGCTGTGGAGCTGGGTCTTTCCGATCAACAAGAATCTCTGGACGTCGAGTTGCGTCGTCTTCTGCGCCGGCTTCGCCTGCGTTGCGCTGGCCACGTGCCTCTGGCTTCTCGACGTGCATCAGGTTCGCGGCTGGGCAAGGCCGTTCGTCGTCTACGGCGTCAATCCGCTGGTGGCGTTCGTCGGTTCGGGGATCATGGCCCGCTGCATCGACTCGCTTTTCAAGATCACCATCGGCGGGAAGAAGGTCTCGCTGCATGCGGCCAGCTTCGACGCCTTCTTCGCGCCGTACTTCCCCGACAAGTTCGCTTCGCTGCTGTGGGGTCTGGCCTTTGTCGGATTCTGGCTGGCGATTCTCTGGGTCCTCTACCGGCGTCACATCGTGGTGAAGTTGTAAACGAAGCGCGAGGCGGCGAGGTCGAATCGGATATCTTCAAGCCGCTGCTTGAAAAACTAAGGATCCCGGGAGAAAACTCAATGTCGAGAGCGATTTTCACTGCCGTGGCCATTCTGTGCGTGGCCATCGGCGTGGCCGCACAAGAGCAGCCGATGATGTCGATGTCGCAGGAGGAGCACCTCGCTCACCTGCGCGAGTTTCTGGCCATCAACTCGTCGCACGGACCGGTGATCCCGCAGCCCGCGAGCGTCAGCGGCGCCGCCGTCAAGAACTTCACGATTACGGCGAAGAGCTTCGACTTTACGGCCTCCCCGTCGCCGTTCACGGTGAACCAGGGCGACGTCGTCAATCTCACGCTCATCGTTCCGGCGAATGACGCAGCGACGACCGGCCACGGAATCCTGATGGAGACCTACCTCGAGAACGGCCTGAATTGCCCGAGGGGACAGAGCAAGCAGTTTTCGTTCACGGCTACGACGTTTGGCACGTTCGCGTTCGTCTGCAACATCAGCGACTGCGGCACGGGCCACAGCAGCATGTTCGGTACGTTCAAAGTCAATCAGGTCACGAATCCGGCGCCGACGATCACTAGCATTACTCCCACCAGCGGCAGCCAGGCTGGAGGAACCGCGGTGACGATCACCGGCACGGGATTCCTCGCCGGAGCCACGGTCAAGTTCGGCGGGACTTCGGCGACGAACATCTCCGTCGTCAGTGCGACATCGATCACCGCGACCACGCCGGCGCATGCGTCCGGTGCGGTCGATGTGGTGGTGACGAACAGCGATAACAAGTCGGCGACCTTGGCGCAGGCATTCACCTACTCGCTGGCGGCGCCGACGATCGGCACTGTCGCTCCGTCGACTGGCCCGACCACGGGCGGGACGCCGGTCACGATCACCGGAACGGGTTTCCAGACCGGCGCGACGGTGACGTTCGGTGGTCAGCCGGCGACGGATGTGACGGTGGTGAGCGCCACGTCGATCACGGCGCGCACGCCGCTCGGTCCTGCCACCGAACAGCTGGCGGTGGATGTGGTGGTGACCAATCCCGATTCGCAGAGTGCGACCGCTCATCCCGGATTCACCTACACCGTTCCCCCGCTGACGGTGGTGAGCGTGACGCCGAACATCGTGCAGCCGTCAGTCCCGGTAACCATCACCATCTTCGGCGCCGGTTTCACCTCGGCGGTTGCGTCGTCGGTCACCGTCGGCGGCGTCGCGGCGACGAATGTGCAGGTCATCGATCCGGTGACGATCCGGGCCACGGTCCCGGCGCACGGCGTGGGCACGAGTGACGTCGTGGTCACGGTCGGCAGCACGAGCGCCACGCTGAAGAACGGCATCTCCTGGCAGAATCCGCCGTCGAAGCACCGCGCAGCGAAGCATTAAAAGCGTAGTGCAGGCATCCCTGCCTGCTCCCGCCGGGCGTCCTCGCCCGGCGGTGGTTTCTGTGCGAGGAACACGATCTGCGCAAGCACTTCCCGCCGGGCGAGGACGCCCGTCGGGAGCAGACGGGACGTCTGCACTACGGATACAGCAGGTACTTCGCCCGCCGCGCTTCGAACGCCGCTTCGTCCGCGCTCCACATCGCCACGATCTCGGACAGCGGCTTGTCCGCGCGAATGGCCTCGAGCGTGGCCGGATCGCGGAGCAGCGGCGCGACTTTGTCGAGCGCGAAATCGTTTGGGTAGAGTCGATACAGCACGAGGGCGATGGCGATACCGACCGTCACCGGCCGTAACGCGTTGCGATCGGTGATGACCAGCCGCACGCCGCCGCATTTTTGTTTGGCAAAGTTGCTGGAGCTTGGCGTGAAGTCAGTCGTCTCGAAGCGGATGCCGGGCAGCGACATCGCCGTCAACTCGCGGGCCAGCGTCGTCCCGTCGACATACGGAGCGCCGACGATCTCGAACGGCGTCTCCGTTCCGCGCCCGACCGACACGGCCGACTCGATGATGCCGATGCCGGGATACAGCGTGGCCTCGGTGAGGCTGCGCATGTTCGGCGAGGTATTGATCCACGGCAGGCCGGCGTCGTCCATCCACAGTTCGCGGCGCCAGCGTTGCAGCGGAATCACGGTGAGGTCGGCGCCGATGTGCCGCTCGTCGTTGAACATCCGCGCCAGCTCGCCAACGGTCATGCCGTGGCGGATCGGCAGCGAATGCCAGGCGATGAACGCCTCGTCGCCGTGCAGCAGCGGACCTTCCACGCGCACGCCACCGATCGGATTGACGCGGTCGAGAACGATGAACTTGATATGTGCCTCGGCCGCCGCCTGCATCGCCAATCCCATGGTGGCGATGTAGGTGTAGAAGCGCGCGCCGACGTCCTGAATGTCGAAGACGAGCGCGTCGAGTCCGGCCAGCTGCTCCGGCTTCGGTTTGCGCGTTTCGGCGTAGAGGCTGTAGACGGGAAGGCCGCTGGCGTCATCGATCGAATTGCCGACTTTGTCATCGACGGTTCCTCGGATGCCGTGCTCCGGCGAGAAGAGCGCGACCAGTGTGACGCCGGGCGCGCTGCGCAGCGAGTCGATGGTGGGATTCCAGGCGCGATCGATGCCGGTGTGATTCGTGATCAGGCCGACGCGCATTCCGCGCAGCGGCGCGTAGCGCTCGGCCTCGAGGTGATCGATGCCGTTGTTCGTGTCGGGACCGCCGAAGGTGAAGCGCACCTGTCCGCCGGGGCGGATCGGCATCGCAGCCTCTCTCGGTACACGCGCGGCCTCGGCGGCGAGCGTGCCGAGGGCCACCTGGAGACGGAGAACGTCCCCTTTGCCGTCGGGGTGGACGCGGTTCGAGAGGAAGATGAAGAACGTTTTCGAGAAGGGATCGATCCACATCATCCCGCCGGTGAAGCCGGTGTGGCCGAACGATCCGAGGGGAAAGATTTCGCCGCGGGGTCGGCTGAAGGAGGAGTCGAGATCGAATCCGCCGGCGCGGCGGACGGCGACGTTCGGCGGCGATTGGACGGTCGTCAACATCTTGACCGTTTCCGGTTTGAGGATGGGCGACCCGCCCCGCAGAAGCATGCGCGCGTAGAGCGTGAGGTCGTGCGCGGTGGTGAACAGGCCGGCGTGCCCGGCTACGCCGCCCATGCGGCGGGCGGTGGGATCGTGGACGGTGCCACGCGGAACATCCATTTCGGTCGGCGCGATGCGTTCGTCGTACTGCCGCCGAGCCGGCGGCGGTACAGCCGTCGAGCCGACGGCGCTACGCTCGCCGCCTCCGCGGCGGAAGCTGGTGTCGCTCATTTTCAGCGGGCCGAAAATCTCGCGCTGCGCGAAGGTGTCGAGATCGACTCCCGAGACGCGCCTCACGATCTCCCCGAGCAATTCGAAGTTGATATCGCTGTACCGGAACACGTACCCCGGCCTCTGCCGCGGCTCCTCGGCGATGGCCATGCGGATGGCGGTGTCGTAGCCGGTCCACGCAGGCGTCAGGTCGAGATCGGGCCGCAGACCGGAGGTGTGCGTGAGGAGATGGCGGATGGTGATCTCGTCGCGCCAGCCGCCGCGGAATTCGGGGATGTAGCGGCTCACCGGCGCGTCGATCTCGATCTTTCCGCGCTCGATCAGCAGCCAAACGGATGGTGTGGTGGCGACGACTTTCGTCAGCGATGCGGCGTCGAAAATCGTGTCGGCGGTCATTGGCTCGACCGCGGGAACGAGGGCGCGATTGCCGTAGACCTTGTCGTATGTCGCGCCGCCCCGCTCGAGGTGGAAGACACCGCCGGGGAGTTTGTGCTCGGCGATGGCAGTCTCGATGGTGCGATCGATCTCGTGGAGACGCGCGCGGTCGAAGGCGTCGGAGGTTTGCATCGTCGAGCAACCGGAGATCAGGACGAATGCCGCGATGCTAAGCCGTCGCATGCTCTTTCTCCGGAATGAGGGCGCCGGCGGCGAACGTCGTCAGCGAGCCGATGACGGTGTACCACGGCCAGGCGATGGCGGTGCCGAAGCGGACGGCGAGCACCACCGCCAGCCCGACGCTCATCCCTGCCAGCGCCGCGCGCGGACCGCCGCGTTTGGCGGTGCCGAGCAGGAACACGCCGAGGATCGGGCCGTTGATGAGCGAGGCAACGCTGAGGGCCGTGCTCAGCGCCGACTCGCTCTTGTGGCGAATGGCAAGACCGATGACGATCTGGGCGATGCCGGCAATGATCGTGACGACGTGCGACACGCGCAGGTAATGCCGATCCGTCTTCCCCTCGGCGAACGGTTTATAGAGATCGGCCACGAACGCCGCGGCGATGGAGTTGAGCGAGGAGGACATCGCCGCCGCAAAGATCGCCGCGACGACCAGTCCGGACAATCCCGGCGGCAGATGGTGAGTGATGAAGTCGGGGAAGACCTGATCGGGCGCGTGAAACGGCGCCGCCGCGGCGCCGGTGGCGTATCCCGCCAGTTTGTAGGGCGCGTAAAACGCGAAGAGCAGCACGCCGATGAAGAGGAAGCCGATGAACTGCGCGAGCACCACCACGCCCGATGAAAGCAGCGCCCACGCCGCGCTACGCGGGCGGTCGGTGCACAGGTATCGCTGCACCATGTACTGGTCGGTGCCGTGCGTCGACATGGTCAGGAAGCAGCCGCCGAGGAGGCCGGCCCAGAAGGTGAAGGTCCTGGTGGCGTCGAGGGCGAAATCGAAAATTCGGAACTTGCCGTAGGTGTGCCCGAGGGACATAGCCGCGGAGAAACCGCCGGGGATGTGTCGCGTCAGCACGATCGCCGCGGCGATCGCGCCGGCGATGTAGATGCCGAGCTGCACGACCTCGATCCAGACCACGGCCTCCATCCCGCCATAGAAGGTGAAGATGATCATCACCACGCCGATGCCGACGACGCAGAGTGTGATCACCGATTCCGCGGAGACGCCGGCCACGCTGCCGTAAACCGCCGCCAGGACGAAGGCGGTGAGCAGCAGCCGTACGCCATCCGCAATCGTGCGCATGGTGATGAAGAGCGACGACGCCAGCGCGCGTACGCGCCATCCGAATCGCTGCTGCAGGAGCTGATAGACGGTGGCGATGTCGCCTTTGAAGTACGACGGGATGAAGAGGATGGAGATGGCGATGCGCCCGGCCAGATAGCCAAGGACGAGCTGGAGAAACGTGAAGTCGCCCCCGCGGGCGAAGGCGATGCCGGGGACAGAGATAAAGGTGATGGTCGACGTTTCGGTGGCGACGATCGCCGCGCTGATGGCCCACCACGGAACGTTCTGTCCGGCGAGAAAGTACTGGCTGGTGGTCTTCTGCTTCCGCCCGAACCACGCCCCCGCGCCGACGACCGCGACGAGGTAGGCGACGATGATGATCAGGTCGATGACGGACAAGTGTGCGGGATTGTACCTATCTCGCTCAGCTCAAGGTTTGGCAGAGCGACTGAGAGGCAATGCTCACCGTTTTCGCGATGAGTGTGAGTTCGTTCCTCATCTGCGTACATCTGCGTAATCTGCGGATGAAGCTTTTATCCGCAGATAGACGCAGATGTACGCAGATGTACGCAGATGAAACCCCGCAAGATGACAAACGGGGACGGCCACCTGTCGCCCTATTCCTTCATCAACGGCTCCGTCTTTCCCGTAATCAACCGCGCTCCGCGCTGGAAGGTTACGTAGGCCCAGGCCCACTGCAGGATTACCAGGATGCGGTTGCGGAAGCCGATGAGGAAGAAGATGTGGACGGCGAGCCAGGCGAACCAGGCCAGGAAGCCGGAGAGTTTGAGGCGGCCGAAATCCGCGACACCAGCAGCGCGGCCGATGGTGGCGAGCGAGCCTTTGTCCCAGTAGCGGAAGGGGAGGGTGGGTTGGTTGGCGAGGATGCGGGCGATGTTTTTTGCGGTGTGCGTCCCTTCCTGGATCGCGGCGCGGGCGACGCCGGGGACGTTCGGCACCGCGGCGAGGTCGCCGATGACGAAGGCTTCGGGGTGGCCGGGAACGCTCAGGTCCGGCTCGACGACGACGCGGCCGGCGCGGTCGAGGGGACAGCCGAGCGTGCGGGCGAGAGGGGAGGCTTGCACGCCGGCGGCCCAGAGGACGGTGCGCGTGGGGATGATGGTTTCGCCGACGCGGACGTCGTGATCGGTGATGCTGGTGACGATTTTGTCGGTCATCACCTCCACGCCGAGGCTGCGCAGTTGGGCTGCCGCTTTTTCGGACAGAACGGGCGGGTAGGGCGGGAGGACGCGGTTCAATCCTTCGATCAGGATCACGCGGGCGCTCGATGGATTGATGCGCCGGAAGTCGCGGATCATTGTCTGGCGCGCGATCTCTGACAGCGCTCCGGCGAGCTCCACGCCGGTGGGGCCGCCGCCGACGATGACGAAGTTGAGCCATGCTTGCTGGCGTTCCGGATCGGTCTCGCGCTCGGCGGCTTCGAAGGCGCGCAGCACGCGGCGGCGGATCTCCAGCGCGTCTTCGATCGTCTTCAGGCCGGGCGCGTCCGCTTCCCATTCGGGGTGGCCGAAGTACGAGTGCGTGGCGCCGGTGGCGATGACCAGGATGTCGTAAGCCAGCGCGCCGTCGGCCATTTGCACGATACGGCGATCGAGATCGATGGCGGTGGCTTCGCCCATGATCACGCTGACGTTTTTCTGTTTGCGCAGCACGGCCCGGATCGGTGCGGCGATGTCGCTCGGGTTGAGCGCGGCGGTGGCCACCTGGTAGAGCAGCGGCTGGAAGAGGTGATAGTTGCGCCGGTCGACGAGGGTGATACGGACGTTCGTCTTCGCCAGCGTTTTGGCCGCGTAGAGGCCGCCGAAGCCGCCGCCGATGATGACGACGCGTTTTTCGCTGCTCATTTGCGAACGAATTCCTCCGCGAACAACGTGAACGCAGCAACCGCGCCATCGGCGCCGAGGCGGAAGGGGACCGGCTCGTCGATATCTTCGACCGGGTCGATGGCGCTGAAGGAGTCGTAGTTTTCGTGAACGAGCGGCAGGGTGATGCGCTCCCAGTGCAGGACGAGCGCGTTGTCGGCAACGGAGATCGTGGCGTTGCCGAAACCGGGGTTGTTGTACGTGCCCGCGTAAGCCGCGAGGTCGTGCGACGGCTTCGGCGCGGTGGCACGCTTCGCGACGCGTTCGGCGAACTTCGCCTCCGCTTTTGTCCCTTCGAACTTCTCGTTGTCGAGCAGGTCGCTGTTCCAGTCGCGCGTGGGGACGCCGAGGAACTGGTCGATGATCGTGTTGCGCAGCGCCGCCAGCGCGGTGCCGCGGCCGACGTTTTCAAGGATGGCGATGCCGAGGTTGCGTTTTGGCAGGAGGGCGACATTGGTGCGGAATCCGTTCAGCGCGCCGGCGTGTGCGATCAGCAGCTCGCCGTGGTAATCGGAGGCGTTCCAGCCGAGGGCGTAGGTGAGGAAATTCGTGTCGGGATAGAGCAGGCGCGTGGCGGGACCGATGGGGATGATCGTCTGCGGCGTGTGCGTCTCCTCGATCCCGGAGAGCGAGAGCAGACGCTTGCCGTCGATGGCGCCGCCGCCGAGCTGAAAGCGGAGCCACTGGGCCGTGTCGTGCGCGGACGATTTGATGGTGCCGGCGGGAGCGAGGGCGTCATAGTTGCGCATCGGTTGAATCGCGGCAAACTCGTTCTTTGAATTCCAGCGATGGCCGGTGGCGTGATCGGACGACGCCCATTCCGAAAACGCGATTCGCGACTCGGTCATCCCCAGCGGCGCGAAGATGCGGGTCTTGATCAGCTGTTCCCACGGCATTTTCGCCGCCGCGGCAGCGGCCTCGCCGGCGGTGACGAACATCAGATTGTTGTACTGGTAGCCGGCGCGGATCGGCTTCCACACTTTCATCATTCCGATGCGGCGGATCAATTCGTCGCGGCTGAAATCGCTGTCGTCCCACAGCTCGTCATGCCGGGCCACGCCGCTGCGGTGCGAGGCGATGTCGCGCAGGGTGATGAGCGCGTCGGTGCAGGGGTCAGAGATGTGGAAGCCGGGGACGTAGTTGCGCACGGGATCGTCCCACGAGAGTTTTTTCTCGTCGGCCAGCATGGCCATGGCGGTGGCGGTGAAGGCTTTGGTGGTCGAGCCGATCTCGAAGAGCGTGTCGGCGGTGATCGGATCATTCTTGCCCGCTTCTTTGATGCCGTAGCCTTTGAGGAAGATGACGTGGTCGTTCTGAACGACGACGATAGCGAGGCCGGGCAGGTGCCACGCCTCGATCGTGGCGCGTGCATCCTTGTCGATCATCTCGGCGGTGAGTTGCGCGGAGGCGGCGACGGCTACGAGAAAGACGGCAATGGCGATGACGAAGCGGCGCATGCGTGGCATTCTATCGGCCATGCGTACCGCTTCCGCGCTTCTCCTTCTGCTGACGTTGTCGTGCGCGCACCTGGCTGTTTACGAGCAGCAGGAGATGGACACGCTGTACTTCGGGACGCAGAAGCCGGATGGTAGTGCGCCGGTGACCGACGCAGAGTGGCAGCAGTTTCTGGCCGACGAGGTCACGACGCGTTTCCCGTCGGGGCTGACGACGTGGGAGGCATCGGGTCAGTGGCGCGACCAGCACAACGTGATCGAGCGCGAGCGGACGCACATCGTGCAGGTTGTGCATTCGCGGTCCGGTGAGGTCGAGGGAAAGATCGGGGCCATCATCGCGGCGTACAAGAAGCGATTCGCGCAGGAGGCGGTGTTTCGGGTGCGGAGCGATGTTTGGACGCCGCGATGATTCCTGAGCACAGACAGGAGTGTGTGTGCCACATCGATCCTGCTACTTGCTCGTATCCGCCCTCTCGCGCGGGCCAATGTGGCACAGACACTCCTGTCTGTGCTCAGGCCGTCCGCCTTCGCTCCAGCCACCCGCGCACTACATAGAACAACGTCCCTGCCGCGATCACGTACAACCCGCCGACGCGCAATCCCTTCTGTGGCGAGATCACAATGTAGCTCCACAGCCCGAGCGCGATGATCGCCGGCAGCGGGTAGAGCCACATGCGGAAGGGGCGCGGGCGGTTCGGTTCACGAGTCCGCAGGATCACCGCGCCGATGATCTGAGCGATGAACGGGATCACTGCACGGATCGAGAGAATGGCCTGGAGCACGTTCTTCAGTGACAGCGAACAGAACGCCGCGGCCACGCATCCGAGGAACAGAATCGACACATACGGGTAGGCCTCGGTGGCGTGCAGCTTGGCGAAGAGGCCGAAGAAGTTGCCGTCGCGCGCGGCGGCGTAGAGGATGCGCGAGTAGCCGAGCATGAGCGAGAAGATCGAGGCGAAGGCAGTCCAGAGGATGAGGATCGAGATCCACTGCGCGGCGCGCGTGCCGAGGAGTACGGCCAGGTAGTCGGCCACGACGGAGGGGGAGGTCATGGCCGTCTTCATCGGCAGCACGGAGATCAGGCAGGCGTTCATCACCAGATAGATCGCGCCGATGGCCAGGATGGAGATCACGATCACGCGCGGGATGGTCTTCGTCGGCTCGCGCACCTCATCGCCGATGTAGCAGATGTTGTAGTAGCCGAGGTAGTCGTAGACCGCGTAGATCAGCGCCGCGCCGAGGCCGGCGAAACCGATGCCGCCATCGAGCCGGGGGGCGCGCCAGAACTGAAACGCGGACAGCTGGAGATGGGGCAGCCCGGCGCCGATGACGATGGCCAGCGTGGCCATCACGCCGATCCAGAGCAGGATGGAGAACTTGCCGATCGATTCGATGCGGCGAAGCAGGAGCAGCATGGTTACGATGCAGACGATGGTGGCGCTGAGCCCGACGTGATTGCCGGCGGCGGGGATGACCACCTTCAGATAGCTGGCGAATCCGATGCAGCCGGAGGCCATCGACAGCGGCGCGGAGATGAGGATCTGGAAGAGGAAGAGGAACGAGATCAAACGTCCGGCTTTCCCGTAGGCGTGGCGGAGAAAGACGTACGACCCGCCGGAGCCTGGGATTTCCGCGGAGAGCTCGGCAGTGACCAGGCCGTCGCTGATGGCCAGCAGCCCGCCGAGGACCCAGGCCAGCATGCCGCGGCCTCCGCCCATGGCCGAGAGGATCAGCGGAATCGTGATGAACGGCCCGATCCCGACCATGTCGATCATGTTCAGGGCGATGCCGCGCCAGAGGCCGATGTCGCGACGAAGCTCGGACACGGCGCGGAGTGTACTTTCCCGGCCCCTCCCTTGCACGCGTGGCCATGCGAAGGAAGGATCCGATGCGAACACATGCTCTCCGTCTCTCTCTGGTCATTTTGATGATCTTCGTCGTTCCCGCTCTCGTGGCACAGACGCCACCGCTGGTTTTCAATGCATTCCTCACCGGAGCCAACGTCCTCGGCGGAGGCGGCTCGACGACAGGATTCGCGCGGGCGACACTGACAATGAATGGCGATCTGGCCACGCTCGATGTGACCACCATTGGACTGACGAACATCACCGGAGTGACGCTCTTCGTGGGCGCGCCCGGCACCGACGGATCGGTCATCAAGGCGTTCACCGACGTGAACAATGGATTCGTCAATGGCCGCTTCACGCGAACGCTGGCGCTCGATCCCGGCGTTGCCACGGTGATCTTCAACAATCCTCAGAATTTCTATCTGGTCATTACGACTGCGGCGAATCCGACAGGTGCGGTGCGCGGATCGCTGGTGAGCGCCAATGCGACGTATCTCGCCGGGCGAGTCTCCGGTTCGAGCACGCTGTGCAACGGCGGCAACGGCACGTCGGGCGGCGTCGGCAGTTTTGCGATCTCGCTGACGCCGGATGTGGGTGGCGCGACGTACACGGTGCGCTACGACATCGTGACCAGCGGTCTCGGCAACACACTTACGGCCATCGAGATCGGCGACAACCTCGGCGGCTCCGGTCCGATCACCCTCGGGACGAATGTTGCGGGGACGGCTGCCCGCTTCACCGGCTCGATTCAGATCGCGACGGCGCGCGCGCAGGCGCTGCAGTCGCTGCCGGTCGGGGCTCGTCTGGTCGTTCGCACTCCCGATTCCGGCACCGGCTGCGCGGCGGCTGGTTCGCCGCTGCCGGCGCACGAGCTCTTCATCCCGGTGGCCGGCTCGGTCCACGGCGCGGGCAATACGAATTTCATGACCGACGTGAATGTCTACAACAACACGGCGTCGAGCAGCGGAGACAACGCCGACGTGCTGACGCAGTTTTTCCCCGCGGGCACGAGCAGCGCGACCGCGCAGTTCGTGGCCTGGACGACGCTGCTTCCGCGCGGGATGGTGGCCTATCGCGATGTGGCCACGAGCGCGTTCAACGCCAGCATCAATGGCGTCGGCGCGCTGCGGATGGTGACGGCGGGCAACATCATCGCGAACGCGCGGGTCTACAACAATCAGGCTGCCGCGGGCGCGGGGACGTTCGGCCAGTACGTGGCGGGATTGCCGCGATCGTCGGCGCTGACGGAAGGGACGCTGGTGGGATTGTCGAATGTCACCAGCGCAGTGCCGGCTGGCACGGCGAGCGCGCGCACGAATGTCGGTTTTTTCAATCCGAGCGACAACACGGTTACCGCGGCCTTCGAGCTGCTCGACGGCAACGGCACAGTCATCAAAACGAGCACGCTGACGCTGAATCCCTGGCAGCAACTCCAGGTCCCGCTGGCCGGCGGCCTGTTCGGCGGAATCACGGGGGACGTGAGCACGTCCACCGTCCACTTCATCAGCAGCGGCTCGATTTTCGTCTACGCCTCGATCGTCGACAACGTCAGCGGGGATGGCAGTTACGTAACGCCAAGCACGAGCTCGAGCGGAGGGACGTAGCGCCAGCGGCTCGCTGGCTGTACCGCCGCCGGCTCGGCGGCAATAAGGTTTCGCTGTACCGCCAGCGAGCCGCTGGCGGTACAGCCGTCGAGCCGACGGCGCTACGCTGCCCCCTCGAGGTCATACAATCGGCGGCACACGATTTACAACTCGAGGGAAACCATGCTACGAGCCGATGCCGCGGCACGAGCGATCAGGGATTTCTGGACATCGTCCGCGCGAAGCGGTGAGAGGCTTCGTGCCGTCTGGCCATTTCCCGCGGTGGTCGTGGCATCGCGGACGCCGTTCGAGCGTCTGCGCCACGCGCTGGCGAAGCCGGTCGACGCCCTTCCCCTCGATGTCTTTCGCATCGCCATCGGATGTCTCAGTCTCGCCTATTTCGCCCGCACGCTGCTCGAAGCGCCGCTGTACAGCAACCCGGACGGGCTGATCGATCACGAGCTGACCCGCGTCATTTTTCCTTACACGTGGATGGGGATGTTCCATCCGGGAATGCCGCTGATTCTGCTTCAGGCGGTGTTCGTGGTGGCGTGCGTCGTTTCTCTCGCTGTGATCGCGGGCTATCGCGTGAGAGTTTGCGCCGCCGTTCTCTACGCCATCGCCGTCTCGACGTATCGCTGGAACTTTCTGGTGATGTATGTCGACGACGTCGTCATGCACTTGATGTTCTTCTGGCTCCTGCTGCTGCCGCTCGGCCGCACGCTGGTGCTGCGCGAGTGGCTGTCGCACCGCCAGCAGGCCTGGCGACGATGGAAGACGACGACGGTGCCCGGCACGGTGGTGCGTTGTTTCCTCTGGAATGTGACGCTGCTCTACGTCGTGGCCGGTCTGTGGAAGTGGACCAGTCCGATGTGGCGCGACGGCACGGCGCTCTACGCGGTACTGAAGCTGCCGATCGCGCGGACGCCCGATTTCTGGGGTCCGCAGCATCTGCCGCTTCTGATGATGCTGAACTACACGGCGTTGTTGCTGGAGACGATTTTCCCGATCGTGTTTTTTCTGCCGCGGGGACATCGCCTGAAGTACGCGCTTCTCGTCGCTCTCCTCGGTTTTCACCTCGGCATGATCGCCACGCTGCTGATCCCGTTCGCCAATGTCGCCTGCATCGCCGCGACGGTGGTCGTGTTCGGCCCGGAGCTCATGTCGATGCTGCGCCGCGGGCCGCAAGTGATGGACGCGCGAACCTCGGCCGTCGGCATCCCGGGCGCGATCGCCATCACCATGGTCATCACGCTGACATTGGCGATGGTGACCAGCGTGGTCGTGCCGCATTGGCGTACGCCGGTGCGCGAGAAGCACTCTGCCGCTTCGGACAATGCCGCGCAGGAAGGGCTGAAGCCGATGCAGATGGCGTTTTTCGCGCCGCTCTGGATCGCCGGTCTGGCCCAGCAGTACCAGCTCTTCAACTGGATCGACGATCGCAATTACGCCGTCCGCTACGAGGTGACGTCGTCAAGAGGCGCCACCGATCCGTCCGCGATTTTTCTTCCGACGACGCGCGGTTCGCTCCTGCAGGCCTACGTCTTCGGTGTGTCGTGGATGCAGATCCCGGCGCGCGAGCGCGAGCAGCTCCGGGCCAGCATTTACATCCGCGCGGCGCGGCGCTATTGCCGTGGCGTGACCGGATCGGACGAGGTCACGGTTCGATCGACCCTTCGCCGCATCGATGCCGCACACCTCGACGGAGTCGAACAGAGCCGGGCGCTCCTGATGCAGTTCCAATGTCGGAACGGCGAGCCGCTGATGCAGACGATGAATCTCGATCCATAAGGAGCGCGGATGTGCGGCATTGTGGCGGTGGTTTCGAGAGAAAAGCCGTGGGCTGAAGCATCGCTCGTCCGCGCGACGCAACGCCTCCTGCACCGCGGTCCTGACGAACAGCATCATTGGTTGTCCGCAAACGGCCGCGCGGGCCTCGGGCACACCCGTCTGAGCATCATCGATCTCTCCACGGGTGCACAACCGATCGCGAACGAAGACGAGACGCTGCGCATCGTGGTCAATGGCGAGTTCTACGACTTCGAGCGCATCCGCTCCGAGCTGGAAGGGCGTGGTCATCGGTTCCGCACGCGCACCGACAGCGAGATCGCACTCCACCTTTACGAAGAGAAGGGCGTCGATTGTCTAGACGATCTTCGCGGCGAGTTTGCGTTCGCACTGTGGGACAGCAAGAACGAGACGCTGTTCGCGGCCCGCGACCGATTCGGAATCAAGCCGCTTTTTTACACGCGCATTGGAGAGGCGTTGGTCGTTGCCTCCGAGGTCAAGGCGCTGTTTGCAGCGGGCGCGCCGGCGGCGTGGGATCCTGAATCGGTCTTCCACAACATCTTCCTCGGCCAGCATGAAGACCGCACGCTGTTCGAAGGTATCCGCCAGGTTCCCGCCGGGCATTACCTTTTGTCCACGCGCGATGCCACGCGCGTCGTTCGCTATTGGGATGCCGATTACGCGCGCGCCGGCGCAGCCACGGATCTCGATTCCGAGGAGGCGTGCCTCGACCGGGTGCGTCCGCTGCTGGAGGAATGCGTCCGTCTGCGCATGCGCGCCGACGTTCCGGTCGGTTGCTACGTCAGCGGCGGCGTCGACTCGTCCGCGGTTCTCGGCATGGCCGCCTCGCACGCCGGCCGCGGCGTGGCTGCGTTCACGATCGCCTTCGACCATCCCGCCTTCGACGAGAGCGCCAGCGCGCGACGGTCGGCCGAGCACGTCGGCGCCGACTTTCATCCGATCAAAGTGGCCGAGGCCGATTTCGCCGACTGCTTCGCCGACGCGGTCTGGCAGGGCGAGACGATTCAGTACAACGCCCACGGCCCGGCGCGCTATCTCCTGAGCAAGGCCGTGCAGAAAGCCGGATACAAGGTGGTGATGGCGGGGGAGGGAGCCGATGAATTGTTCGCCGGCTACGCTTTTGCCCGCTCGGCGCTTCTGGGCTCCGGCAATCGCGCACTTCAGTGGCCGAAGCGACTGTTCCGGCTTCTGCGCCCGCGAACGCCGCAGGAGCGCGTCATCGCATCGACGTCGTCATCGCTCGAACGTGCAACCCGCATCATCGGTGTGCCTGACGATCTCAAGACATCGCTTGCGGAGAGGCTCGGACTGCTTCGCTCGATCATCGCGCCCGGCTTCGCCGTCTCGTTCCGCGATCGCGATCCGTTCCGCGAATTCATGTCGCAGTTTGACGCCCGCCGTTCCCTCTCCGGCCGCGAGCCGGTCAAGCAGATTCTCTATCTCTGGCTGAAATCGCTCTTCGTCAATTACGTCCTGGCCGGAGAACGGCTGGATATGGCCCACGCCGTGGAGGTCCGTCTCCCATTCCTCGATCACAAGCTCTTCGAGCTGACCCGCAACATCCCCGCCGCCGTTCTGGCCCAGGGCGGCGGGCGCAAGCAACTCCTGCGCAAAGCGATGAGGCCGTACATCACCGACGAGGTGTACCGAGGCGAGAAGCAGCCGTTCTTTGGCCCGCCCTCGACGTTGCGCGTCGGCAATCCGCTCTACACGTACGTGCAGGATCTGCTCCGAAGTGACGCGTTCCGCGTGGTCCCGTTCTTCGACCAGCCCACCGTCATCGCGTTGCTCGATCGTCTCCCGAAAATGGATGATGCGACCCGCAGCGCCCTCGATCCCATCGTGCTGATGATGGCGTCGATGACGGTTCTCAACGAGCGATACGGACTAGCGTAGCGCCAGCGGCTCGCTGGCTGGACCGCCGCCGGCTCGGCGGCACGTCGACAGAAACCGCCAGCGAGCCGCTGGCGGTACAGCCGTCGAGCCGACGGCGCTACGCTTGACGCTATGCGTTGAGCTTCGCGCTACTCGCGCGTCCTCCCGGTGCCTTCCGTCATCGCACGCGTGCTCGGGGCGCGACGCTTCGTCGTCGCAGCGGCCGATACCTTCATCCGGCGCTCGCGGGCGATCTGGCGGAGGACGTGGTGGGCGGAGAGCATCGCCCCTTCCTGCCATCCGGGCAGATACGACACCTGATCGCCGGCGACGATGACGCGGCCGTCGGGATCGAGGAGCGTTTCGTAGTGAACCGGCGCGACGCCATCCCAATCGGCCCAGCCGCCGTACTGATACGGCACGTGATGCCAGGCGATCGAGAGTCCGAGGTCGATCGGGACCGCTTTCGTGAATGCCTCGCCGTGCAGCCGGCGTGCGCCGGCCGCGGCGATTTCCAGCCGCTTGGGAAGCTTCTCATTACCCATCCGCTCGGCGCGCGCGGTGTAGTTGTACGCGCCGGTGAGGACGCCTTTCTCTTCGAAGAGATAGCCGTTCGACGGGTACCACATCTGCGTGATCTCGTGATTGATGTAGGAGATGCCGCCGTAGATCTGGTCGTCGAGCTCCCAGAAGCGGCGATCGGCCTGCCAGCCGACTTTGCAGGTCTTCCCTTTCTTCGCCGCCTTCAGCGCGTTACTGAACGGGCGCGAGAAGTTGTTGTCGATGTCATTGCCGAGGATCCACACCGGGATGGTGCTGATGCACCAATCGGCGTCGATCGTCTCCTCGGCGGACGACGGATTCCCGGCCGCGCGATGGCGGATGCGCACCTTGTCGCCTTCGATGTTGCGCACCGAGGTCACTTCGCGCTTGTACTGGATGAACTGTTCGACGTACGGGAGGAAGCCGCGCGCCAGCATGTCCATGCCGCCCACCGGCTGGAAGAGCGTCGGCTGCCATTCGTAGTCTTCCGGCTGATACATCCGGTCGAGCCAGAACTCCGAGCCGAGGAGCTCGATGAGTTTGAGCGGCGGCTCGATGTCGCCCGGCGTGATCACGCCCGGCTCGGTGACGTAGCCGGAGCGCTGCGAGCCGACGTACTTTTTGTTCTGCAGCGGCCCGAAGGTGTTGAGCAGGTCGAGCATCTGTTTGCGCTGCGCGGGAGAGAGGTCGTCATCGAGCGAGCCTTTGTCGATCGACTTGGTCAGCAGCTCGGCGATCCAGCCGCGGGTGTCGTTGAGGATGCGGCGATTCGGTACGGCCTTGTCGTGAAACGAATGCGGCGTCTGAAAGAGATTCGCCCGCGAAGTCATTACGTACGGCTCGACGGCGACTTTCAGCTCCTTGCAGTACCCGAGGGCGACGGTGTGGTGATAGGGGATGCGTCCGGGACCGGCGTTGAGGTACTGGTCTTTGTCGAAATGACAGGTCTGCTCCCAGATTTCGTTGCCGTGCTTCTCGACGATCTTGTCGTTGGTGCGGACGGTGTAGCTGCGGCCGCCCGGGCGATGCTGCGCCTCGAGGATGATGATGGTGTAGCCGCTGTGACGTTTCTGCAGCTCATACGCGGCGGTGAGTCCGGCCACGCCCGCGCCGAGGATGACGATGGTCTTGCCAGCTCCGGCGCCGTCCGGAATCTCCAGCGGCGATGCGTACGCGGAGTCAGGCACGCGCACGATGCCCAGCGCCACCATCGATTCGTAAACCGCCGCCGCGCCGCCGACGCGGCCGACCGTCTCGAGAAATCGCCTGCGAGTCCACTTGCCCTGAGAGTCGCTCATGGGGAACCTCCTCGCCGTTTTTAATCTGGAAGCCCATCAGGATAAACCAACGGGAGCCAGCGGTGTTGGCTTAACCGCGGAGCGGCGTGATCTACGTAGCCCACAGCGTGAGCTGTGGGAAGGTGATCCCACACGTATCCAGCCGCGGAGCGGCGGCATCTCGAATGTTGCTTGACCGTGCATTTGAAATATCGCCGCTCCGCGGCTGGAAAAGGGACGCATCGGGTCCCCACAGCTCACGCTGTGGGCTACGTAAATGACGCCGCTTCCGCGGCTGTAGCGCGGTTTCTCTGGAACATTTTCCCCGGTTCCCTGTATACCTGACGTGAATGCTTGCGTCTGAACGCCGGTCACGCCTCTTTCTGCTCGGCGCAATCGGCGTGGTCGTGTTCACGATCGGCGTTGTGGTGGCCTGTTTCCGCCTTCCCGAGTGGCGCAATCGCGACGTGCCGCCGGAGAATTTTTTCACGGCGCGGCTGCAGCAGCTTGCCGCTCCCGCGGGTCTCAAAATCGAGTCCGTTCCGTACGTGCAACTGCGGTCGAAGAGCGTCGTTTACGAGAACGGCGCCTTTCCGCAGCGGGAAACGGCGTACGAGATTCTCGGTCCGGGAGCCGCCGGCTGGCTGGCGCGCGAAGGACGCGGTCCGTTCGTCGAAGTCTCCGCGCGAAGCCGGTGGCCGACCTGGAATGCGGCCGGGCAGCTTCGCGTCATATTCTCCCTTCGCGGAGTGCCGCTGTCGGCGATCTGGGTTCCGGACGATCTGTTGCATTTTCCGGTGACGGGTGCCGCTTCGCCGCAAATCGCGCTCGATCGGTTCTTTCTGCCCGCGGTCCACGCGGAAAGTAATGCCGAGTTGCACGTCATGGGTCAGGCGATCCGCGTTGCCGAAATACCGGGATCGCCGCCGGAGACGTTGATCCGAACGTCCATCGGCGCGCCGGTCGTTCCGATGATTCAGCGCGTCGTTGGGCCGGCGGGCTATTGGCGAAGCCGGATGGAGAACCTGTCGCTCGGCGGCGTCCTTACGGCGCGTCTGGCGGATGTGACCGTTCGCGTGATCTTCCTGATCGCCGTTCTGATTCTGTTTCTGACTCTCCTGGTACGACGGCGGATCGAGCTGAAAAAAGGTGCGGTGCTGGCGCTGTTCTCGATCGTCCTCTCCGTTCCCGGCCCGTTGCGGAGCTCGACGAACTGGCTTCAGGTGTTCGATACCGCCAATGGCGTGCTGACCAAAGCCTTGATCCTGTTCGTCCTCTGGTCGGCCGCCGAGTCGTGGCTTCGCTCGACGGTGCCAGGCTTCCGCACATCCCTCGACACGCTCCGCGCCGGACGCCTCGGGCCGAAAGGCGGGACGGCGCTCCTTGCAGGATGGTCGATCGGCGCGGGCGCAGCAGGGCTGTGGCTGATGGCGTTGTCGTTCGCGACGCTGGTGCCCGGAGTGGCGCCGACCGAGGCGAGCATCCGGCTGCCGGTCTTCGGCATCGGCACCTCGCCGATCGACGATGGCGCATTCCGAACCGCGTTGATCATGCTGGTGATCTGTGCCGCGTTTCGTTTCCCACTGGTCCGGCGCGTTCGCGGCGCCGCGACCGTTCTCGGCGCGCTCGTGCTGTCGACGCGGATTCCGCTGACGTCTTACGGGATCGCCTGCATCATCGGTTTCGTCCTGACGGCGGTCCTGGTGATCTCCTACGCCAGGTTCGGTCTCACGGCGCTCCTGACCGCGGCGATGATGTCCGTGGCGTTTCCAGCGGCGCTCTTTTCGCTGATCCATTTCTCCTGGCTGCCGTTTTCGTCGTTGTTTCTCGTGTCGCTTGCCATCGCCCCCGTCCTCTTCGGAATCATCGGCATACGTCGTCCCGACGAGGCGGAGGAGGGACCGCTCCCGCTCCCCGGATTCGCCCGCCGGCTGGAGGAGGAGAACCGGCTGAAGTACGAGATGGATCTGCTGGCGCGCATGCAGCTCGGGCTTCTGCCGAAGGTGATGCCTGTCGTGGAGGGCTACGAAGTGGCCGCCCGATCGATTCTGGCCACCGAGGCCGGCGGCGATCTCTACGACTTCGTGCGCGACGCGGAGGGAAGGCTCTGGATTGCCGCTGGCGACGTCTCCGGCCACGGCTGTTCGTGCGCCATCGCGCAGGCAATGACGAAGGCGGGACTGGCCAGTCTGGTCGAAGCGGATCGAACGCCGGCGATCGTGCTGCAGCGGCTCGATCTGGTCCTGCGCGAGATCGGATCCCCGCGCACGTTCACATCGCTGGTACTACTACGCCTCGATCCCACGACCGGCGACGTGCTGGTGAGCAACGCCGGTCATCCCTATCCCTGGATCACCCAAAGCACGGACGTACGCGAGATCGATCTCCCATCCCTTCCCCTCGGCCTCGGACCCGATCGCCATTACGACGACACGCCGTTATCGATGCGCATCGGCACCGCCATCGTCCTTTTCTCCGACGGCCTGTTCGAAGCCACGGACGCCCACGGCCGCCCCTACGGCTTCGACCGCCTCCGCGAGCTCCTCGGCAAGATCTCGCGCAGACCGGCGTCCGCGATCCTCACGGCGATCGTGGAGGATTGGCGCGCGCATGCCGGCAATGAGGCGCCGGCGGATGACACGACGATTGTGGTTGTGAAGAGGAACGGATGAGAAGGTGACTGACGATGAGCTCACGTGGCTTCGACAGTTTGCCTTCGCACCGAGCCGCATTCCCAAGCTCGATGCCCTTGTGGCATTTGTTCCATTCGGCCACGAATCCGACCCGAGTGTGGCTTTGGCGACTGAGCGAACCGGCTTCAGTCGGTGGTTTCCAGTTGACGGTGGCCACCGAGTGCTCGTCCCTTTCGAAGGTGGAGAATACGACGCCGCACGTTTTTCGATCGAGCCGGAAGGTTGGGATCACGAGACCTGCAAGATCTGCAGAACGCATATCCCTTCAATGACACGCTGTTGGGTCAGTACAGGCGATCTGTACGTCATCTTATGTGAGCAATGCCATGAAGAAGTTTGGCCCACCGAAAAATGGGAGGATCAGCCATGACCTGGATCAAAACGATTCCATATCCCGAGGCGGACGATGCCTTGCGCGCTGCGGTCGATGGTGAGCGGGCGCTCTATCCTTCGGAGTACGCCGTTTCGGCGTTTCCCAATCAGGTACCCGGCACCGGCATTGTGGAGTCACACAGCCTGATCCCGGACGCCCTCTTTCACGCGTTTGCCACGTTCGGCGTCCTGATGGCGCCGCATCTTCCGCTCGAGCGCCGGCAGCACGAGATGATTGCAACCGTCGTCTCGGCTACGAATCGCTGTCAATATTGAATCGTCGCGCACGCAGAGTTTCTGCGTAGGGTAAGTTTGAGCGACTCTCTTGCCGAGGCGATTCGGAAGGATTACACCTCGGCACCGATCTCCGAACAGGATCGCGTCATGCTGGAGTACGCCGTCAAGATCACCCGGGACGCGACGAAGATTCATCCCGGCGACCACGAGAAATTGCGCAGCGTCGGGTTCGATGACACGGGAATCCTTCAGATCACGCTCATTGCCTCATGGTTCAACTACATCAATCGCGTCGCGGATGCGCTGGGAGTGGGTCGCGAGTAATCCATGGCGGGATCGACCAGCACTTTTGGGGTAGTCGCATTCGCGCTGCTTTTCTTTACTCGCATAGCCGCGGCAGCAACTACGCGGCCCGTCCGCATATTAGTCACCTTCGATGGAAAGCCCCTTCCCGGTTTCCACCTGAAGTTCTGGGACGGCGAACAAACGGATTTCGTTCGAGCGACCACGAATTCCAAAGGTGTGGCGGTATTTCACCTCAGTGAAGCTGCAGTTTCTAGTGTCAAGAAGGGACTTCCGCCATTCTCGTTCACTGTCGACTCAGAGGACTTCGTGGTCGACGAGCCTACAGACTACAAGTCCGGCTTGAAGCTGGTCGCCAGGCATAGCGCAACATGGCAGATGCGGAAGACGCCTCGAGTCTGCGACGAGTTAGCGCGCGTGGAGGACATTCCTGTAGGCGGGCTGAACATAAGGAGCGCCGACGATTACGATCGTTGGTATTCGAGTCTGACACCGCAAGACATCGCAACCTGCAAAACACTCACAGCCCTTCAAGCGAAGATCGGATCGCTGGCTCCCTGGTATTTCTATGCCTATAAGGGTGAAGAGCACCAGTGTGTGGATGGTCACGCACACGAAATTGACTGGGCCTATTGGTACCGAGGCCTTCTCGCGGAAGCGACGGGTGCCAACCCTGGCGAATGCGAAAGCGATTGGGAGCGATGGTGGATCTCGAAGGGTTACGATCGCGTTCCTGATCATCCTCAGTCCGATGGTGAGGTTCGCAAGTAGGTCAGGCCGACGCGAGAACTGATTGGGGCTTTAGGCTGGAGCAGTCAGCTCCCCAATCCTCCGCGTCAGAAACCTTCGTTCCGCGTCGTTCCCAGCCAGCGCGAGCGCTCGCCGATAGCTTGCAAGCGCTTCCTCGGAGCGACCGAGGCGGCGAAGAACATCGGCGCGGGCGGCGTGCCAGAGGTGATAACCGGCCAGCGATTCGGATAGTGCATCGACGAGAGGCAATGCCACGGCGGGCCCGTCCGCCATTGAGACCGCAACTGCCTGATTAAGCGCGACCACCGGCGTCGGGTGCAGCGCGTACAGCCGTTCGTAGATCGCCACGATCTGCCGCCAGTCGGTTTCCTCGGCAGATGATGCATCTGCGTGTACAGCCGCAATTGCGGCTTCCAGCGCGTAGGTTCCTGGACGCGATCGGCGCATCGACGAATGCAACAGCAAGCGGCCTTCCTCGATCTCGGCACGGTCCCAGCGATCCCGATCCTGATCGGCGAGCAGCACCACTTCGCCGGCGATGTCGACGCGGGCATTGCGGCGGGAATCGTGGAGCAGCATCAGGGCAAGGAGGGCATCGAGCTCCGGGTCGGGCATCAGCATCCGGAGCATGCGCGCAAGGCGGATGGCCTCGGCGCAGAGATCGTGGCGGACCAGTGCAGCGCCGCTGGCAGCCGCGTAGCCTTCGTTGAAAACGAGATAGACCACGGCCATGACCGCGGACAATCGTTCGCGCAACTCCGACGCCGGCGGGACGCGGTAGGGGATGGCGGCGCCGCGGATCTTCGACTTCGCGCGGACCAGCCGCTGCGCCATCGTCGCCACCGGAACGAGGAACGCGCGCGCGATCTCCTCGGTGGTCAGGCCACACAACGTCCGCAGCGTCAGCGCCACCTGCGCCTCCTCGGCGAGGGCCGGATGGCAGCAGGTGAAGATCAGCCGCAGTCGTTCGTCAGGCACTCCCGACTCCTCATCGTTCGAATCAGTACCCGTCGCTGCCGGCGCGAGGTACGCCAGCTCCGCCTGTTTGTCCGCGAAGCGCGCCTGCCGTCGAAGGCGATCGAGGGCCTTGTGACGCGCGGTGCCGTAGAGCCAGGCGCGCGGATTCCGTGGCGGTTCGCCGGACCACTCGGTTACGGCGATGGCGAAGGCCTCCTGCAGGGCCTCCTCGGCGACGTCGAAATCGCCGAGGAGGTGAATGAGGGCCGCAAGAAGGTGGCCCCATTCGGCGCGGAAGATCTCCTCGATGCCGGTCAAGAGACCGACATGATAGTTACGAGAACGTCATGATGGGACGCACTTCGATCGAGCCGGAGCGAGCGCCGGGGATCTTCGCGGCCACGGCGATGGCGGCATCGAGATCGGGCGCGTCGATGAGGTAGTAGCCGCCGAGTTGCTCCTTCGTCTCCGCAAACGGCCCGTCCGTGGTCAGCCGCTTGCCGTCGCGCACGCGCACCGTCGTGGCGGTGCCAGTCGGCTGCAGCGCGTTGCCGCCCTTGATCGTGCCGGCGAACTCCGTTCCGAACGCGCGGTAGTCGCCCATTTCCTTGTCGATCTCCGGCTTGCTCAGACCTTCCCAGCGCTTCTCACCTTCGTAAATCAGCAGCAGGTATTCCATGGTTTCGTTTCTCCTTGCTCCATAGTCGAACGGCGCGGCCGGAAATCGACAGCGGTCCGAAAAAACTTTTCGATATGCTGATTCTCCGATGGAACCGCACTTTTTCGCGACGCCGGCCGCCTTCCGGGCGTGGCTGAAGAAGCATCACGCCTCGGCGACCGAGCTCCTGGTCGGGTTCTACAAAAGGGATTCCGGGCGAACCGGAAGGCGTGGGAGTTCTTCAACGCCCAGCCGCCGTGGTACCGGCGGGTTTGCATCTACTGGGTCACGAGCGGGAAGAAGGAGGAGACCCGCGCCCGCCGCCTGGCCACGCTGATCGAGGACTCCGCCAGCGGGCGCCGCATTGGGTTGGTCACGCTGAAGCCGAAGAACGGCTGAGCCGGGCAGCGACGCGGGGCGTTTTCCGTCGTCTGGGAGTGACTCCTGAAAGTAACTACCGTAAACTTTTTTTGGCCCTGAGGGTAGGGACTGCCGCCTTTCCGTCACTCCTCTGAGTAGGAGACGTTGATTGGTGATGGGCATCCCTGCCACTAGCGGTGCAATTCAGAGCGTCCGGATCGTTGGATGGAAACCGGTCGCCGGCGCGGCATCATGCGGGGATCGCCGTCGCCGGAGCACTGCGGCGTGGTCGCAGGTAGGTTATTTTTCCGGAAGATCCGCAAAACGCGCACACTTGTGGACATATGTGGTGCCGAATGTGCCACGGAACGTGACCCGTAACGTGACGAACGATCAGACCGAGGTTTCGACCGCACATCCACTCGAAGTGCTCTACCGGGAGCATGAGGGATTGCTTCGCTCGATCGCTCAATATCGTTACCGCATCCCTCAGTGCGATGCCGAAGCGTTGGTCCACGACATCTTCGCCTCGTTCCTGGAGCGCCAGCCCGAGGCCTACGACATGAAGGCGTTCCTCATCGGCTCGATCAACAACGCCTGCAAGCACTACTGGCGGAAGCGGCAGCACGAAGAGCCGCTGCTGCCACACCACGAGTTGACGCCGAATGACGACGAGGCGGCGAAGCTGGAGCGCTGGGCGCTCCGCCTCAGCCTCGGCGCGACGCTGGCCCGGCTCGGCGGCAAGTGCAGCGAGACGCTGCGCCGCTACTACCTCCGCGACGAGAGCGCGGAATCGATTGCCCAGGAACTTGACACATCTCCTGCATACATCTGGCAACTCCTTTCGTCGTGCCGGAAACGCGCACGGCAGATCTACAGCGCAATTACCCGTTCAGGATCATGAGCCACTACAACGAAGACGAGCTGTCCGCCTACGCATTACGCCCCGAGGCCACCGATGACCGCCGAGCAGTCGAGCAGCATGTATCCGGCTGCCGCGATTGCCGGGACGCGCTCGACGTCATCGAAGCGTTCGATACCGCCCTTCACGATCCGCTGCCGTGGGAAGTGGCAGACGCGATGCCTGCCCGCCGCGAAGCTCCGCCCCAGCTTCTCGACCAGGCCCGCGCCCTCGCCGCCGCCGACGCGCACGCCCGCGACCTGGTGATGCCGCTGATCGACTCGGCCATCCGCTTCCGCGAAGCGCGCATCGACGAGGATCCCCGCTTCTACACCCTGGCCGTGATCCGCCTTCTCTGCAAGATCGCCAACGGCATGCACGAGCGCCAGCCGCAGTTCGGCCTCGTTCTCGCCGACACGGCGTTGCGCATCGCCGAAAAACTGCCGGAGCCGCTGAAGACGCGATCGGCGTGGTACACCGGAACGGCCTGGAAGGAGCGCGCAAACGCGCTTCGCTACGTCGGCCGTTTCCGGGATGCCGAAGAGGCGCTCGACTGGGCCGAGGAGTCGTTCGAAGGCGACGATCACGTGGAGCCATTCGATCTGGCCACCGTTTCGTACGTCAGGGCAACGGTCTACTGCGAGACCGAACGCTTCGTCGAAGCGGCGCAGCTCGCCCGCGAAGCGGCGACGGTGTTTCAGCTGTACGGCGACAAGCGGCGTTACCTGTCGGCGCGCGTTGTGGAAGCGAGCAGTTTTTATTGCGCCGACCGTTACGCGGATGCGCTTCCGATCTACGAGTCGGTCGTCGTCGATGCGCGCGCGGCGAAGGAAATGTGGATGCTGGCTTTGACCCTGGCAAACGCAGCGTCGTGCCATACGCGTCTCGGCGGGTTCGAAAAAGCGTTTACCTACTACGCCGATTCACTGGCGGTCATCACAGGGTTGGACGTGCCTTCCGAACGAGCGCGTATTCTTTGGGCGTTTGCCGCCCTCAAAGTTGAGAGCGGACAGTTCGAAGAAGGTCTGCTGGAGCTCGAGAATGCTCGTCAACAGCTCGTCTTCTTCGGGCTGACAAACGACGCGGCGTTGGCGACGCTGGACCTCGTTGCTGGTCTGATCGCCGTTGGAGACACCGATCGTGTGCCGGAGCTTTGCCGTGCCGTGGCGTCGACGTTCGCCGCGGAAGGGTTATCCCGAAACGCGAAAAAAGCGCTGGCCTACCTCAGCGAAACAGTCGGTTCCGGCAACGCCGCCCCGGAAGCCGTGCGGCATGTCCGCGCCTATCTGGCCCGGCTGCCGGTCCATCCGCGAGAAGAATTTCACCAACTTCAATAACAGGACTCAGGATTCGGCTCCTCGCGTCACTCATACACAGGGGCGCCCTCCACATTTCCGGTTTCGGCCGGCACGAGGGGGGTCTATGCGAAACACTATCCGTAGCTATGCGTGTGCTTTTTCCCTGATCGCGGCTCTGGCGGTTCCACTATCGGCAGAGACGACTACATGTGATCCAGCCGATTTCATGACGAGCGTGGTAAACGCCGTCGCCGCTGTCTTTGACGCAGTCAAGGTCGTGATGCCTCCCGGCTGAGACGCCCATTCCCTGGTCGGATTCCCCTGGCCGATGACCTCGGCCGGGCGAAGCTGCGTGCGCCATGCTACCTTCCCTCTCACCGGAGGGATTGAGCATTGCGCACCATCATCATCACCGTCGGTCTGCTCATCGCGTCGAATGTCTTCATGACCTTCGCGTGGTACGCCCATCTCAGGAACCTGGCCTACCGGCCTTGGTACGTGGCGGCGTTCGTCAGCTGGGGGATCGCGCTGTTCGAGTACATGCTGCAGGTTCCGGCGAATCGGATCGGGTTTCATCAGCTGTCGCTGGCGCAACTGAAGATCGTCCAGGAAGTGGTGACGCTCGCGGTCTTCGTGCCGTTCGCGCTCTTCTACATGCACCAACCGCTGAAGATGAATTTCGTCTGGGCCGGGCTGTGCCTCGTGGGCGCGGTATTCTTCATCTTCCGATGAACGATCAAACGGCGAAGTCGTGGGCGGTGCTCTTCGCGCGCCTGGTGCTCGGTTTGATCTTCTTCATGGCCGGCGTCTGGAAGGTTTTCAGCCTCGGTCCGATCGGACATGCGCAGCGCTACTTCCTGCCGTTTTCGAATACGTTTCTGCCGGTGTGGTCGTTGTGGGCGACCGGCGTCACCATTCCCTTCGTGGAGCTGATCGGCGGAGCGATGGTGATCGTGGGGTTGAAGACGCGTTGGGCGCTGGTCGGTCTCGGCGCGGTGCTGGCCATCGTCACGTTCGGCCATCTGCTCGAACATCCGCTCTACGCGTTTCACGAGCACGTGATTCCGCGGCTGGCGTTGCTGCTGTTCGTGTTTCTCATGCCGCAGGAGACCGATCGATTCTCGCTTGACCGGCTCCTGCAACGCCGCGCCTGATGCGTCTCTGGTCGATCCATCCGCGGTATCTCGACGCCAAGGGTCTGGTGGCGCTCTGGCGGGAAGGGCTGCTTGCCCAGGCGGTGCTGGCCGGACTGACGCGCGGCTATCGAAACCATCCGCAGCTCGATCGGTTTCGCGAGCATCGCCATCCGGCCGCCGCCATCGCCGTCTACCTCGGCCACGTCGCCGATGAAGCGAAGGAGCGCGGCTACAACTTCGATCGATCGAAGCTGCCGCGGAAAAGGACTTCCGTTCGACTCACTGTTTCCGACGGCCAGCTCGCTCTCGAGTGGCAACATCTCCTGGCCAAGCTGCGCGATCGCGATCCCGCGCGGCACGATCGTTTCTGTTCGATCGATGTGCCCGATCCGCATCCGCTCTTCGTCATCGTTCCCGGTCCGATCGCGGCGTGGGAGCGGGCTCGAGTGCAAAGCGACTAGAATCGCCGCATGCGCATCATTGCTGACGCAGCTCTCGTCGTCGTGGCCGTGCTCCACCTCGGCTTTCTGATTCTGGAGATGTTTCTCTGGACCAAGCCGTTCGGCATGCGCACCTTCGGGCTTTCGCCGGAGCTGGCGCAGGCGACGGCAGGTCTGGCCGCAAATCAGGGTCTCTACAACGGCTTTCTGGCGGCGGGCTTGATCTGGGGCGCCATCGGCGGCGAGGGCGCGTATTCAATCCGCCTTTTCTTCCTCGGATGCGTGATCGTGGCCGGAGTCTTCGGCGCGATCACCGCCAAGCGCTCGATCATCTATATCCAGGCCCTTCCGGCACTTCTGGCGCTTCTGGCCGTGCTCCTCGCGCACAAGGCGGCGTGATCGTCTACAGCGCCGCTCGCAGCGCCCCCAGTTTCTGCACGAATCGCGACGGCTCGTAGCGCTCGCGGTTCTTCACCTCTTCGAAAAGCGCGTCGATCGCTTCGGTCATCGGGCTCTTGAGGAGGCGCGGGTTGTTGCGGGTCAGCGTCGCGGCGAGGCTTTGCAGGGCCAGCGCGGTCTGCTCGGCGGAGTGAACGTCCGAGTTGAGGATGAAGTCGGTCTCGCCGGTGATGGTGCGCATCAGGGCGCGGACGTCGTCATCTTTCCAGCTCAGCGCGGCGATTTGCGGGGTGACGCCGTCGATGATGCGTTTGGCGTCGTTGGAAGCCTGCTGGATCCCGCTCGAATCGTTCATCCGCGAGACGCGCGAAGCGATCGTCTGCACATTGTTGTCGAGCTGCGCGCGCGCCGAGGGGTTGGCGCGGCCGACGATGAGACGGAGAACGGCCCAGTGCTGCGGGCTCCACGACGGCAGTCCGGCGCGGCCCGGCCAGCCGCGCTCCTGGCGCCAGCCGCTGGTCTCGAGCGAATGGTGGCAGTTGATGCAGCTCATGTCGGAGAACTCGGGCCACTTCTCACCGCGGGCGTGGCGGGCGAGGTTGTCGAGCGACTGGCTGAAGGCGGCGGCCTGGCCGACGGCAAAGGCGCGCGCGCCGTGCGTGTCGGTCGAGTCCTTGGTCCGGCGCCAGTGCGGCGGCATGGTCTCGGTGTAGTTGTCGAGCTCGAAGGCGAGGATGGGATGACCGGAGGCGATCAGCTCGTGATCGACTTCCTTCTTGTCGTTGCCGAGGTGGCAGGAGAGGCAGCCGGAGGCACGGGCGGGGAGATTGCGGAGATCGGTCATGCCGCGCGCCACCGACTGCTCGTGGGTCCAGCCGGCCTGCGTATGCTCGGCGCGCCAGCCGCTGGCGGGACCGTGGCAGGCCTCGCACTGCACGCCGTCTTCGATGTCGACCTTGCCGGAAACCAGGCGCGCCGGGACGTTGGTGGTGTGGCAATCGAGGCAGACCGCTTCCTGATAGGCCTTTCCTTTGAGGCGCATGTTGCGGGCCACGCGGGCGGAGCGCTCGTTGAAGAGGCTGTTGTAGGCCTGCGCGTGGCGGTCTTTGCTCAGCCAGGTGTAGTACTCGTTCTGCAGGACGTGCGAGGCGTCGAGCGGTTGCGTCGAGCCGTGGCAGCCGGAGTTGGCGCAGGAGGCGACGCCGTCGTAGTGGTTGGGGGTGGAGGGTGGGGTTGCCGGGTTGCCGGGTTGCCCGGTTGCCGGAGTCGGTTGCTGGGTTGCTGGGTTGCTGGGTTGCTGCGCGAGGGCGGCGACCGCGGTCATCAGCACGAAGAGAGTCATCACTCGTTTCATTCGCTTCATCGTCATCACCTCGTGACCGGCTTTGTCGTCGGCGTCTCGCTGACGGTGTAGAGGCTTCCGTCGCGGAGGTAGAGCCGCTGCATCTCGGGGAGCGTCATCGGGCGCGCGCCGATGCGGTTGAAGATCGAGACCTGGTTGCCGCCTTCGTCGACGGCGCGATCGCGGTCGAGGCCTTTCGATACCGCCAGCGCCGGGCCGTGCGTGTGGCGTACCGCGACGAGACGGGGTTCGGGACGCGGGCTGAAGCCGGCGTAGCCGGGCGTCCATTCGGGTGAGAGGAGCTGGTAGATCTTCAGCCCGTACTTGCCGTCGGCGACGTAGGCGAAGGTGGAGGCGTTGGTCGAGGCGACCTTCACATCGTTTGCGTCGTGCGGACCTTCGTCATTCCACGGCAGGATGGCCGGCTTCTCCGGACGTTCGACGTCGACGATGACCATCCCCTTCGCGCCGCCACCGACATAGGCGTAGGTGCGGGCGACGTAGACGCTGCGCGCGTCAGGAATGGCCACGCGTCCGGCGATGCGCGGGTGCGAGGGGTCGGTGATGTCGACGCTGGTCAATCCCTCAGCGTTCGTGACGAAGGCGTAGCGGAACTGCACGCCGATGCCGGTGGCGCCTTTCAATTCCGGAACCGTGGCCACGATGCGCGGCGCCAGCGGTTTGTCGACATCGACGATCACCAGGCCACCTTCGGCGCCGATGAAGACCCAGCGTCCGGCGACGTAGATCGATCGCGCACCGTTGAGCGCGCCGCCGGGATTGAAGGTGACCGCACGGCTGAGGAAGTTGTTCGACGGATTGGCGTCGGCGAGGGTGGTGACGTCGATGAGGATTAGTCCCTCTTCGCGGTCGGCGACATAAACGTATTTGTAGAGCGGGTGAATCGGCTGTTCCTCGTTGTCTTTGAGGAACTGCGTCTGCCGATTCGGATCGACCGGCATCGTCGTCGGCAGGGCCACGGCCGAGGCGAACTTCGTTTTCACGAAGGTGCGCTGACCGAGCGGGGAGACCGGCTGCGAGACGATGCGCTCCGAGAAATCCTTGTTGTCGATGTTGGCGATGTCGTACGCGGAGAAGCCTTCCTCGCCGTTGGCGCTGTAGATGAACTCCCCGCGCATCTGCAGCGAGCGCGAGTCGCCGTGATGCTCGTGCGCGGTCTGCAACTCCATCTTGTTCGCCTGGTGCTTCGCGTAGTAGTCGGGGTAGACGATCTTGTGCAGCGAGGAGCCGATGACCGCCTGCGGCTCGTCCCACTCGGTGACGCAGACGCCTTCGAATCCGCCCTTGCCCTCGGCCACGTAAGCGTAGCGGCCGACGAAGTTGACGAAGTTCGTCCCCTGCAACAGGAGCTGCGCCATCCAGGCGTTGTTGTCGTTCTCCTTCGTGACGTGGCAGCTTCCGCAGCCCTGCGTTTCGCGCGAGCGGACGGTGTGCGGGACGTGCGCGTTGAAGGCCTGGCTCGAGTATCCGGCCGAGGAGATCGGCGGTTGCTGGATGTAGATGCGATCGCGCAGCGCATTGGTCGAGCTGATGACCAGCGCCGACGATGAGCGCACCGGCGCCAGGCGATGTCCCTTGGTGGTGCCGTTGACGCCGAGCATGAAGGCGTCGGTGCGGATGACCTGCGGGTTGTACGAGGCGTAGTTTCTCGTTTCCCCTCCCTCGTAGTGATGGACCTCGGTCTTGGCATTCTGCTCCTGCGGCAGATGGCAGCCGGAGCAGGAGGTCATCCACGAGGTGTGGCAGGCGTAGCAGGTCATCTTCGAATCGGCGTGCGCGAAGTTGGCGCTCGATGCGCTGCCCCACGTCGTGCCGTCGCGCTGGATGGTCTTCGCATACGCGCTTCGCTCGTTGTAGTGCGCGTTGCCGGGCGTGATGGAGTCTTTGACCTGGATCACTTCCCACTGCATGCCGGGATTCAGCATCGAGCGCTGCCAGAGCTTGCCGTTGACCCAGAGGAAGCGGCGCTGACCGAAGGGAGTGGTTCCGAGGCGAAGATCCGTACCTCCCGGCGGCGCGGCGGGGCCGGAGGTGCGCAGGTTGGTGTACGCGTCGGTGTTGCCGTGGCAGTCCTGGCACTCGATCTCGATGTTGTTGCCGTACTCGGCGTAGATCTGGCCGTTGCCATGTTCGTCCTGCGAGAAGTGGCAGTCGGCGCAGTGCATCCCTTTCTCGAGATGGATGTCCTGCAGGTGCACGGCCTTGTTGAATTTCGCGGGATCGTCGAACGGAACGATCTTGCCGTCGGCGTCGAGCAGGTTGCCTTTGTGGTCGCGTTTGTAGACGGCCATGAAGTTCCAGCCGTGGCCGTGGTAGTCGGCGAACTGGGTGTTCTTCGCCTGCGAATTGAGGCTGGAGACGTTCTCGAGGAACTTCTCATCGCTCCACAGTCCGCGCGGCGCGGCGCCCTCGGGATTCGCATCCAGCGAGGCGCGCTTCTCGATCTCGGTCGGATACTTCTGTTTCTTCGGCCAGAGCAGTGCGGCGTCCGATTCGTAATCCCACATCGTGTAGCCGAGGTAGGTGTTCACGAAGGAGTTGGGCTGATGCATGTGACACGACATGCACTGGCTGGTCGGCACGGCGCGGGTGAACTGATGGCGCAGCGGATGGCCCTGCTCGTTCTTCGGGATCGATTTGTCGCCGGTGATGGAGAGGCCGGTGTTGCCGTACTGGCCGTAGCCGGCGGAGTGCAACGGATCGCGATCGTTGGCGTAGACGACGTGACAGCCGGTGCAGCCAGACGAACGGTAGTCGCCGGGATGATCGTTCGTGCCGAGGAACGAGAGATGCGGATCGTTGAGCCGCGTCTTGTTCAGGTTGATGAGAGCAGGCGAGATGCGCAGTCCGGTGCCGCGGCCGCGATTGCCGAGGCGGATGTCGGGCTTCCCGGCCTCACCCTCGGGCGACGGATTGCCGATGTCAGGGAACGAGCTGCTGCCGGAGATGCCGCCGCGCTCGAAGGCGCGGAAGTACTCGGCCGGCTGGAAAACTTCCCAGCGCGGCAGCGGGACGAGAATTGGCAGCGCGCCTTTCGCGATCTGCTCGGGAGTCGGCGGCGTGGCCGGTTTGATGGAGCTGGCGTTGCCGGCGCGGTTGTAGCTTTCGCCGAGAAGTCCCTGCTTGCGGCTGACCAGACCGTTGGCGTAGCTGACCGCGGCCCAGAAAACGGCGGACGTCGTCATCGTGCTGCGCGGGACGGCGTTGACCTGGCGCTGATGGCATCCGCCGCACGCTTCCTGCGAAACGCGCAAGTCGCCCGGATTGATGAACTTCACGAACTCAGGCGTCTCTTTCAGCAGGGCCGTGTAGCTGCGCTGCGGATTGGCCGAGGTCTTCCAGATTTCGGGATGCAGCGGTTTGACGTGCGCGGCCTCTTTCGTGCGGGCGTTGCCGTCGCCGCCGTGGCAGTCGGTGCAGGCCAGCTTCACCGCGGCCGAGGCATGCATCGGCTCGATTCCGTTGTGGCAACTGAGGCACCCAACACTCTTCGCATCGGCCTCGGCCTGCGTCTGGCGCATGAGCGGCGGGAGGTCGGGCGAGGCCTGCGCGCGGAGGCGGATCACGGCCAGCGCGATGACCAGGACGGAGGCGAGAGCGAGCGTTATCCGTTTCATCAGAAGGTCAGAATTACGTTTGTGAAGACGTGGTACAGCGGCCGGTCTTTCTCATAGATGTCTTTGAATCCGCGGCCGGGGAGGAGGACGGCGGTTCCGCCGACGATGACGATGTTCTGATTGAGCATGGGCCGGTAGCGAAGGCCGGCCGAAAGATCGGTGCCGAGGGTCTTGTGGATGTTGCCCTGGAAGAGAATCGCTTCGACCGACTGCACCGCATCGAGGCGGATGTAGTTGCCGGTGAAGATCGCCTTCAGCCGCGGGGTCACGTCGACGTCGAGTCCGGCACTGGCGATCTGCACGCCGGGATTGACGTACTGCGGCTGGCCTTCATCGTTGGAACTGCGAAGGCTGGTGAGCAGCGAGCCGCGCTCGACCAGGGCCACGCCGGTCGTCGGAAGGCGGATGCCGAGGCGGTTAAAGAAGGAGAACCCGCCGCCGGCGAAGTTGGGACTGTCGAAAATGGCGTCGAAGCCGCGGGCGTTGCGGTCGCGCGGATTGCGATCGCCCGAGGCGTAGAAGAGCGCCAGGCGCGGGCGGTACCAGTCGCGATCGTAGGAGACTTCGATGGCCGCGCTGGCGGCGCCGATCTTCACCGCGTTCTTGTCGCGCAGATTCGGATCAGGGCCGGCAATCGGATTCAACGCGTCGGTGCCGAAGACGTAGTAGATGGCGTGATCGACGTTGAACCGGCCGATGTGTCCGAGACCCGACTCGCCGAGGTACGTGGCCCGGATCTCATGCGGCGTGAAGACGCCGACCGGCGCTGGGCGGACCAGGATCCCATTCTTGTCATAGTGGAAGGTGGCTTCGTCCCGGACATAGTGGACGCTGAACTGCTGCGTGTAGCCGTGGACCAGGAAGTCCTGCCAGTAGAAGTTGGCGATGGCGACCTGCTGGTCGCGGAGCTCCATCGTGTTGAGGCCGGAGTTGGTGTCTTTCTCCAGCCGGTCGAACACCGCCAGGTTGTACTCGAAGCGATTGGAGGCGAAGTTGCCAAAGACGCGAACGCCGAGGTTGGTGTCGTTGAAGAGAAAGCCGCGGAAGTCGCTGTTGAACGGCTGTGAACCGACGCGGATGGAGATGAAGTCGTAATTCGGTGAAACGTCCTTGAGCTTGCGCTCGTAGAAAAACTCCTGCAGCGAGATCGCGCCGTCGGAGCGCGAGGTGCCGCGGCGGACGTCCGGCTTGACCAGGCCGTTCTCGCGCAGATGGACGTAGTTGAGATTGCCGATGAGCGTCGCCTTCCAGCGCTGCGTGATCGGTTTGAAGGCGGTGTCGCCCTGAAACAGATCGAACGAGGCGATGACGTTTTCGTTGAAGAGATTCTGGTTGTCCTTGCCGAAGACGGTGATCGAGGTCGGTTTGACGGCGCTGACGCCCGATGGCGTCGGCAGCGTGCGCGATTCGGCGAGCGTGTCGCTGATGCCGGTGAAGGCGAAGAACCAGTCCTTGCCGAAGATGGGCAGGTCGCCTTTGATGAGGTTCTGATTGTAGGGATCGAGCGTGGCGCCTTTGGTGCCGATCGGTCGCCCTTTCGATTTCTCGGTGAGCTCGTACGGCGGCGGCGCGATCCGCCACCGGTCGGTCATCTCCTGATACGACTCGGGGTGCGGAATCTCGGGCGTGCCGTAGCGCAGAACCGGTTCGATGATCGGCTGCCGCTGGATGTTGCCCTGGATCTGCACACGTAGCAGTTGCGTGGCAGTGACGCCGCCCGAGGTGGCGGTGATGGTCCAGGTGCCGGTTTTTACGGGAGGGGTCCAGAGGAGAGTCCAGTGGCCGGTGTTATCCGCGGTCGTTTGTCCGTTGCCCGATTTCTCGATGGCGATGGTGATGATGGCGCCGGGGAGGGAGGTTCCCGTGAGCATGAATGGGACGCCCTCCGTGTAGACGGGCTGGTCGTCGTTGATGGTGATGGGGGATTGCTGGGCGAAGGCCGAGGTGGTGAGGAGCAGGAGCAGCGCGAGAACGGCTAGTTGCCGCCGGGCCGGCGGCGGTACAGCCGGCGGGCCGCCGGCGCTACGGCTACGCTTCGCTCCCGCTACGAACACGGCTTTCCTCCGCATTCGGTGACGCCTTCGGGGCTGCGGGGGAACTTGAACATCGGCAGGCGGGCGCCGTTGATCTTGAGCTGATCGGCCCACTTGTCGGTCGGCGGAAGGAGCGGACCGGCGCCGAGGTAGGTGACGTAGTCGTCCTGCTCGATGCCGTCGCCGCTGACGCCGAGGCCGCCGACGAGTTTGCCGTTCTCGACGAGAGGAGTTGATCCGCCGAAGAAGGTGACGCCGTTCTGATTCGCGTTCGGCGCCTGCGATCCCTGGCTGCACGTCTTGGCGATGTTCGGCAGGAAGAGCGTCGAGTACCACGGCCCGGGACCGACATCGAATACCTGCGAGTCGATGCCGGGCGGGTAGAGCGGCTGGGCACCGAAACCGATGGTGCGGCCGGTGACCCAGTAACCGGCGGGAATGCCGGGAAGATCGGTTCGCACATTCGGATCGCTGCCGTTGAAGTAGGCGACGTTGCGCGCCTTCGCCAGGACGACGTCGACGGCGTCGAACAGCGAGTCCGGCATCCGGTAGTGCGCCAGGATCGTGCCGTCGGTGTCGGCCACGGAGATGATCATGCGGGTGTAGCTGTTGAGCGGGAGGCGGACCTGCGCGCGCGTGCGCTTGGCCGCCGCGACGGCGCGCTGCACGATGGAGTCGACCGCCGATGCGGTCAGCCCGCCCGGCAGCGCGCTGGCGTTGGGGCCGACGAGATAGCCGCTCGGCGGACAGCCGCCGTTGAAGGGTCCGTAGACGAACGTGCCGGCGGTGAATCCCGCGGTGGAACCAGGCGAGGTGCCGGCCAGTTGCTGGAGGCCGATCGGCAGGCCGTCCGCATTGAACTTCAGCTTTTGATCCGGCCCGATGAACGGCAGGCGGATGCCGTCGATGAAGACGTTCTGCGGCTGCGGCAACGGATAGCTCGGCAGCGGGATGATCGGCGCGACGCCGGCGTTGAGCGGTCCGAAGGCGCCGGTGACGGCGGCGAACTCCGCGAGCTGCGGATCGCCGGAGATGCCGGCAACGCCGATGGCGCCGAGGAGCTTGCCGGTGCGGGCGATGCCTTGCTTGACGGCGCTGGTGTCGAGAACGCGGTAGAGCGGAATGCCGCCGGCGTTCACGGGACGTGTGTCGACTTCCTGCGGATACGGCGCATCGTCAGGCAGGATTTTTCCGGTGATGAGACCGGGGCCGCATCCGGAGCGATCGGTGATCGGGCAGGGCTTCGGTGCGCCGGTGAAGGCGGCGAACTGTCCGATCGATTTCGCCCGCGGAACGCATTGGTTCGGGTTCCACAACAGGTTGACGTCGCAACCGCGGTTCGACTGCTCGATCCCATACAGAGCGCCGACGGACGTGTTGACCACGCCCGGCGGAAAGTGGACCTGAGAAATGGTGCGCACCGTGCGCGAGGAGAGCGGCGCCTGGCTGTTGCTGAAAAACGCCGACGTGCGGGCCACGCCGAGGGCGATGTCGTCGTTGGCCGGGTTTGCGTTGGCCTGGCGGAACACGGCGACGGGCCGGCCGGTGCGATCGACGATGGCGATGGTGGCGGTGTCGCCGGAAAGCGCTGTCGCCGCGGCTTTCACGATCTCGTTAGCTTCAGCCTTCGAAATGGCGCTGAATGATTCGGGCGTGCCGCTGCCGATGGTGCCGTCGCTGCAGACGTCGGGCACCACGGCGCTCAGCGGGATGACGCAGGACGGCGGATCGGGCGTCGTGGCCTGCACCCGTTCGCGCCTTCCGGTCGTGCGGCCCTGCGCGAGGCAGACGGCGGCGACCGAGAAAATGAGGATCGACGTGACACCGGAGCGCATCCGCGGGTCTCCCTCCACCTCTTGCTAGATCTGGTACACGAACGTGGCCGCGTTGTCGGCCAGGACGAGAATGTCGCCTCGTTTGAGCTGCACTTCCGTGATCCGTTCCCCGCCGGCCTTGCCGAGGAACGTACCGTTCGTCGAGTTCTGATCGATGGCCATCACCTTACCATCACGCGGAATGATCCGCACGTGCCGCTTGGAGATGCGATTGTCGGAGATTGCGATCTGCGACATGGCCGGATCGCGGCCGATGTAGAGGCCGCCTTCTTCGATGATGAAGCGCTGCCCTTCGAGCGCGCCGGCGGTGCATTGCAGGAGTCCGTACCACTGCACCATGACCGTCGAGCCTTCCGTCGGGGAGGTGGGGACGGGAGCCATTTTGGTGACGTCGGGCGGCTTCGGCGCAGACGCGATCGGAGTCGCGGGCGGCGGCGGTGCCGGAGTCTCGGAGCCTTGCAGCGGCGGAATCTTGTCGGTCGGCGCATCCGGTGCGGCGGCCCTGCGCACGCCGGCGGCGCGATCGAGCTCGCCGGCGCGAATGCGCTGGACGAGCGCCAGCCCCGCCGGCACCAGGACCACCAGCAGCAACAGCACGATGGCCCACAGTAGAACCGTCTCGATCATCCGCGGTCTGCCTCCGAGCTCCTTCACCGAGGGTGAACCCTTCCCGGCGGAAGGACCCAATTTTGTCAACAGAATCTTCGAATGCTCATGATACTCATGACAGGTCGCACAACTGCTCGCTGTTTTCGCCGACTGCCCGCCGTGGCATCCGGTGCAATCCTTCCGCCCGGGCATGAGCACCTCTGACGTACTAGTGCTCTGGCGCGCCTTTTCGTGACACGACTCGCAGGAAAGGTTGCGGTGCGGCGTGTGGGTGAACTTGGCGGTGAGGAACCAGCGCGTGGGGATCTCGGGCGGCTTGGCGGCCAGGCGCGTGCCGGAGCGCTCGAGGATGTGGCACTTGCTGCATTTGACCTTGACCACCTGCTCGGCGTTGAGCACGGCGCCCTGATCGGGCGTTGACGGGGGCCGGAGGGTGAGGATGCGGCGCACTTCCGCCGGACTCTTGCCGATGATGTCGCGATTGCCGGCGTAGGTGGCGAGGATGAATCCATACACGTCGGCCGGATTCCCCCCATGCGGGACCTCTGCATCCGGGAACCTCGGGTCGAACGTCAGCTTGTGGCAGCGCTGGCAGGCGTTCTTGAAGGTGATCGGTGCAGGATCGACTTTCCCTTTCGTCTCGACGAGCTTGTGGCATTGCACGCACTGCAGCTCTTCGCGACGCCCTTCGCCGTTCAAGACCGGCTTGAGGTGCAGCCGGTGATTGAAGAGCAGCGTGTCGCGATCGCTGCGCGGGGTGAAGTCGGGATGCTGATCGCCGAAGGAGAGGATGTGCAGGATTTCCTTCGGCAATGCCTGCGGATCTTTAACGTGCGCGGCGATGTCGCCATGGCAGGAGACGCAGGTGGCGTCGGCCGATGCTGCGAGTTTGGCCATGCCGCGATGTTCGGAGTGGCAGTCGGCGCAATCGGGAGCGCCTTTTTCATTCTCGGCGTGCGGTAGCCGGCCGTGGCATTCCGTACAGCTCTCGTTCGATACGCCGCGCCACGGGTTGTGGCAGGCGTGGCAGTTGTTGCCAATCAACTCGCCCGTTTTCCGGTCCTTCGCCCGCGCGTGTGCCGATGAGATGCCGCCGGGCATGAAGGCGTTCTGCTTCTCCGGCTTGGTGATTTCCGCGATGGCCAGAAAAGCAACGATCAGGAAGATGGCGATGAGCGAGAGCTTGGTGAGCCAGGCGCGTTTGAGGCGGAAGGCATCGACGTAGTCGATCTTCCGGGCCTTGACCGCGCCGCCGCGACGTCCGGCGACCGGCGCGATCTCGTCGTCATCTCCCGCAAACGATCCGGCACCGGTTGACGTCGAGCTGACGCGGATGAAGAGCGGCTTGCCCGGCTCGAGCACCTGCACTTCGATGCGCAAGTCGCCGATCTCGATGACGTCACCCTTGGCCAGCCGTGCCGATTCCACCGGCCGCCGGTTGACGTAGGTGCCGGTGATGGAACCTCTGTCGGTGATGGCGAAGCCGCTGGCGTCCCCTTCGATGACGGCATGCTCGAGCGCTACCGCCGGATTCTCCGAGCGCAGCTCGGCATTGGTCCCCCGCCCGATGCGAAGCAGATCGCGCCGCACCTGCGTCAACTCCAACCCGCGGCCGGATGCGCGCTGGATGACGAAACTCATGGGGAAGCCTCAAACGGAGCGCTGGCGTCCCGCCGGCTGGCTCGGCGTCGTCCTCGCCGCCGCGTTCCCAGCGAATGTTTGGTGTCTGGCGCGCCGGCGGCGAGGACGCCGCCGGGCCATCCGGCGAGGACGCCAGCGCTCCGTCCGGCTACCACGCCACCCTCCCGTAATAGAACACCGCCACGACGTGGATGATCGAGAACAGCAACAGCAGGATTGTGAATGGAATGTGGATGTAGAGCCAGAATTCGAGGATGTTCTTGTAGCGCTGCTGGTAAATGAGCCGGATCAGCAGCTCTTTGCGCTGCCGCGAGACCACCAGCATCTGCCGCAGCTCTTCCTGCTCGTCCTTTTGCACGAGGCCGAGCAAATTGGTCCAGTCGCCCCCCATTGGCGCGGGGCCGCGCCGCATACGGGCGAAAAGCAATCGCCATCCGGCCAGCCATCCGGGCTCGCCTTCGCGGATCAATTGTTCATAAATGCGCTGAAAAGGAGCGGAACGTCCCGAGGCGATGCGGGACATTTGTTTGGCCAGCTGATTGAGCTGATCCGATATCTCGTCTGCCGTCAGATTCGATTCCACCTCGGTGAGCATTCGAGGAATGGTCACATAGAGAATCGCTCCGAGCACGCCGCTCGATACGACGATCGCCACAAGAATCAGCGTGGTAACGGCAACCTTGTCATTGAAGCGTCCGCCCGTGTGATAGATGAGGATGACCAGCACAAGGATGCCGAGGTAAATGTGCGATTGCATCCACTGCTCGACGGTGCCGAAGGTCGAGCGATACCAGCGCTTGCGGATTCCGAAGAATGCCAGGAGATAGCAGAGAAAGAATCCAGTGATCCCGTAAAACAGCCCCCAACGCGAGCCGCCGTGCGGGTATTCGTGTTGTTTGTACCAGATGAAGGACGCGGTGAACGCGAAGAGGAGGAAGAAGAAGATCGGGCGCCAGACCGCGCCGGAGCGGGCTATTGGCATGCACACCCGCCCAAAGGCAAATGTTGAATGTTAAATGTTAAATGTTGAGTGTTGAATGTAGGGCGACCATCTCCCGTCCATTCAACATTCAACATTGAACATTCAACATTCAACATTTGCCTTACCTACCGCTCACCGCGAGTGATCACTAATTCTTCGAGCGTCGAGCGGTATTCTTCCGGCGTCAACCGAATGGCCGCTCCCGTCGGGCAGCTCCGCACGCACGCCGGTCCGCCTTTGATCTCGCGGCAGAGATCGCATTTGACGGCCACCGTCTGCTCGACCTCGTCCGCGTGGCCTTTGCCGAACAATGACGCCACCCAGGAGAAAATCGTCTTCTTCGGCTCCTTATGGATCATGAAAATGTTGCCATAAGGACAATTGCGCTCGCAGTTGCCGCAGCCGATGCAGTTGCTCTTGATATAGACCTCGCCGCGCGGGTCGCGAACGATGGCGTCGGGCGGACAGTCGAGCATGCACATCGGGTTCTCGCACTGCCAGCACGAATTCGGCGCCAGCAGGTTGTAGAACTTGATCCCGGTCAATGAAAGCCGCGCCTGGCCGTCGCGGTGAACGCCTTCGCAGCCGGAAATGCAGTTCCCGCAGCGGATGCATTTGTGCTCGTCGATGATCAGCGTCTGCGTCCCCATCACCACTTCCTCGCGGATCAGATCGTTGAGGATGTTGCCCGATCCCGGTGTGGCGTCGGCGATGAGCGAGGCGATGCGGCGCTCTTCGAGCTTCTGTAACGGCGCCTGGCGCAGATCGGGATGTGCGGCCAGGAAGTTGTTGAAGTCGCGCTTGGAGAGCTTGATCAGATCGGACGGAAAGATCGTGGTCACGGTGGCCGTCCGGTCGATGTCGGAGAAGAGCGCCGCCTCGCCGAAGAAGTTGCCGGCCACGAGGTACGAGAGCACGACCTCTTTCTCGCCGGACTTCTTGGAGATCTTCACCATGCCGTTGCGGATCAGATAGAAGGCATCCGAAGGATCACCTTCCTTGAAAACGACGGCGTCTTTGGCCAGCGAGTTGACCACCGCCAGTTCCACCAGCTCGCCCAGCTGGGCCTCGGGGATTCCCGGGAAAAGGTAGCCGCCGAAGGCGCGCAGGAGGAAGGCCTGATCGACCAGGGCTTTTGCTTTAGGAGCCGCGCCGAGGAGCTTGAGGATTGCCTTGCGCGGGATCTCGATCAGGCGGGTCGCTCCGACCGCGCGTGCCGTGGCGGTGCGCCTGCGTCCGGAGATGAGGCTCATCTCACCGAAGAAGTTCCCCGCGGTCAGCTCGACGATTTTGACCTCGGTATCCGACTTCTCCGGCTTCTTCCACAGCTCGACGCGGCCGGCGGCGATGATCAGGAAGTCGTTGGTGTAATCGTTCTGCCGAATGATGATCTCGCCGTCGGCATACTCGCGAACGCGTGCGGAGAGGAAGGTCTCGCGCAACTGCTGCTCGTCGGCCGCGGCCAGCAGCGGCACGCGCGTGCGCAGGAAGGCGATGCGCTCGCGCACGGTCCCTTCCCAGAACGGCAGGCGCTCCTTGAGCACCGCTTCGTCGGCCGGCTCGACCTCGCGCCCCATCAGGTGCTCGACGACCTCGTAGCCCTGATTCATCCCCAGCTTGATGAGATCGCGCCCGCTGGCGGCACCGATGAGAAAGAGGCCCGGCACGCTCGATTCGTGGACCTGGCTGAGGATGGGCCGCGAGTCTTTGCCGGTGCCGCTGTAGGTGATGCCGATCGATTCGAAGAACTTCCGCGGCGCGTCGGCGCCCAGTTTTAGAAAAATCAGCTCCGCCGCCACGCGCGTGACGTCGCCGCGCACGGTGAGGTCGGCGTAGCCGGGATAGACCTGCTTCACGCTGGCGGAGAAGTAGATGGTCATCTGGCCTGTCGCTTGACGACTGAGCACTTCCTTGATCAGGACATCGTTGGCCCGCGTAATCTCCGGACCGCGGACGATGAGCCCGACGCGGTTTTCATCAGCCAGTGCGATGGCGATTTCGAGCGCGGAGTCGCCGGCCCCGACGACGAGCAGATCCTGATCGCGATGCTCCGCCGGATCGACGAGGCGGTAGCGAACATGCGGCAGATCCTCGCCAGGTACTCCGAGCTTGCGCGGATTGCCCTGGGTGCCCATGCCGAGGATGACGTTGGCCGCGTCGTACTTGTCGCCCTTCGCCGTGGCCACCTGAAACCGCCCAGCGCTCTTCGTAACGGCTCTCACCTCGGCGTTGAAGATGACGTTGAGCTTCTTGTCGCGAACGTGCCCACCCCAGGCCGCCAGAATCGACTCCCGCGACCCCGCCTGAAACGGAACTTCCCCACGCGCCGGAATCAGCATCGGCTCGGCCATGACGTACTTGCGCGCCTGATAGGCATCGATGGTATCCGCCAGATGATCGGTCCTCTCGAGCAACGCATACGACAACCCGTTGGTCTGCGCATGAGAAGCCGCCGCAAGCCCAGCCGGCCCGGAACCGACGATGATCAGGTCGAAGGAGGTCATGTGGTTATTAGCGGGAAAGGGTACCACCGGCTTTGAGGTAGGGAATTTGATCTCTCCCGTCACTCCTACGTTGTGGACCTAAAAAAACAGAGAGAGAGGAAACTTATGGCCGAGAACAATCCCTTGACGGTTCAAAACGCGACAACGACCTCCTACCAGTTTCAGGTTTCGCTCGGTAGCAACCAATACACCCAGCAAGTTGCCGGCGGTGGCTTGTGGGCAGTGCCGGCGACGTTTCCCTGCGATCAATGGGTGACCGTAATCGTCAGCAATGCGCAAGAGAGCCTGAGCTACCAGGTACTGAATGCGAAGCAGGTCATCTTCGATGCCCAAACGCTCGGCTGCCTGGCGGGCGCCTGCGGAGGCGGCTGCCAGGTCAATCAGTCACCAGTGTGATCGGACCGCGGAGACGCGAAGATTTCCCCTCCGCGTCTCCGCGTGAGTCAGTGTTTGAAGTGCCGTTCTCCCGTGAACACCATCGCCATCCCTCGCTCGTTCGCCGCTTCGATCACCTCGGCGTCCCGCACGGAGCCGCCAGGTTGGATGATGGCGGTGATGCCGGCGTCGGCGAGGAGGTCGAGGCCGTCGCGGAAAGGGAAGAAGGCGTCGGAGGCGGCGTAGGTGCCTTGTGTCGGGAGGATCGATTTCATGATCGCTACTTTGGCGGCGTCGACGCGGCTCATCTGGCCGGCGCCGATGCCTGCTGTTTGCGATTGCGTCGTCAGGACGATGGCGTTCGATTTCACGTAGGCGCAGACGATCCAGGCGAATTCGAGGCCGGCCAGCTCGTCGGGGGTGGGGTGGCGTTGGGTCACAGTCTTCCAAGTGCTTGCGGGCACAGACAAGAGTGTCTGTGCCACATTGGGCTCTCCAACCACCATTGACTGCGGATCCTCGGGAGGACGATGTGGCACAGACACTCCTGTCTGTGCTCCGGCCGTCACGCGATCGACACTCTGCGCCAGGATGCCGCCGGCCGCGCTGCGATAGTCGTCGGTGTTGGTCAGCGGCGGAGCGACGATCAGCCGCAGGTTCTTCTTCTTCGCCAGCACCTCTCGTGCTTCATCGCTGAATGTCGGCGCAACGATCACTTCGAGGAACATCGACTCGACGATTCGCGCGCTTTCTTCATCGAATTCGCGGTTGCTCCCGATGATGCCGCCGAAGGCGGAGACAGGGTCGGATTCGATGGCGGCGCGCAGCGCCTCGGCGAGGGAATCGCGTCGGGCTACGCCGCACGGGTTGGTGTGTTTGATGATCACGGCAGCCGGCGTCGTAAACGCGTGCGCGAGGCGCATGGCGGAGTCGAGGTCGAGGATGTTGTTGTAGGAGAGCTCCTTGCCCTGGATCTGCTCGAAGGGTTTCGCGCCGTGCGGGACGTAGAAGGCGGCGGCCTGTTGCGGGTTTTCGCCGTAGCGGAGGGTTTGGAACTGCTGCAGCGAGAACGTCAGGGATTTCGCCGCCGAGGCCGGCGGCGGTCCAGCCGGCGAGCCGCCGGCGCTACGCTCGGTGAGGAAGTTCGCGATCGTGGCGTCGTAAGCGCTCGTTTTCTTGAACACTTCGACGGCGCAGCGAAGGCGGAATGCCTCGCTGATCTCGCCGGCTTCGAATTCGCGCAGGAAATCGGCGTATAGCGACGGGTCGCACAACGGCAGCACGTAGCGATGATTCTTTGCCGCTGCCCGCAGCATCGACGGGCCGCCGACATCAATCTGTTCGATGGCCTCGGCGATGGTCACGCCTTCCTTGGCGATCGTCGCTTCAAAGGGGTAGAGGTTGACGACGACGAGGTCGATCGCCGGGATATTGAGGCGCTCGACGTCGGCGCGGTGGGAAGCCTCGTCACGATTGAAAAGAATCGCGCCGAAGACGCGCGGGGTCAGGGTCTTGACGCGGCCGCCGAGAATTTCGGGGGCGCCGGACCATTGCGAGATGGGCGTGACGTCGATGCCGTTGTCGGCGAGATGCTTGGCGGTGCCGCCAGTGGAGAGGATCTCGACGTTTTTCGCCCGCAGTGCGCGGGCCAGGTCGACGATGCCGGTTTTGTCGGAGACGGAGAGGATTGCTCGCTCAATTTGCATGCAGGGTGTTCAGCGCCGGACGCTGCCGCCGGCCGATCTCCAGATGAAGTAGTAGAGGTTGACGGTGTCGGTGATGGCGTGGGAGTAACAAACCGAGGCCACGCCGAACGCTGTCGAGCGATCGTCGAACGTGGCTCCGTTTCCGCGGCTGTACTCCTCGGACATCAGCGGCCCGAGGCGCGTGGTGCGGGCGAACATCTTGTCGAGGTAACGCTCGAGCACGAGATTCGAATCGAGGCCATAGAAGACCGGCGCGAAGCGGGCCAGGCGGCGCTCGAAGTACTGCTCGAAATCGACGTGGGCCGCAGCATCGTCGTCGCCGATGTGGAAGGGGTTGTTAGCGTCACCGACCAAGTGAGAAAGATTTCCGAGCTCGACGACCACGAGACTCATCGGCTGGTTGGTGCGGATCATCTTCACGATGCCGCGGGTCTGGGCCTCGATGCGCTCGCGGAGTCTGCGCCGATGGATATCAGTCCCCTCGGTGGCCAGCGCGTCGTCGACGCCGCGGAGGTATTCCTTCTGGAACTTGTGGATGATGATCCGCAGATCGGCCGGCGCCAAGTCGGCGCTTTTCGTGGCGATGCGCAGATCGGAGGCGCGGGTCCAGGCCATTGCCGGCGCCGCGAGGGAGAGGAAGAGCAGTGCGGCGGCGAGGCGTTTCATGGGCGGACGCGATGGTACATCACGCTGCTTTTGACGAACATGTTGCCCTGCTCACCGCGTGCGCGGCCTGTCCGAACGTCTTCGGGCGGCCGGTCGTCGGCGCGGTTGCGGGCGCGCGGGTGATGCTGGTGGGGCAGGCTCCCGGTCCTCACGAAGCGGATGCGCGGCGGCCGTTTGCGTACACCGCGGGGCGGAGACTCTTCGGCTGGATGGCGGAGCTGGGGATCGATGAGGAGACGTTTCGCGCGCGTGTGCAGATCTCGGCGGTGATCCGCTGCTTTCCGGGGAAGGATGCGAAGAGCGGCGGCGATCGCGTTCCGGACGATGCCGAGATCGCGCGCTGCGGTGAGCATCTCGATCGCGAGATTGCGATCCTGAAGCCGAAGCTGGTGATCGCCGTCGGGACGCTGGCGTCGCAACAGATGATCGGGATCGCACAGCTGAAGGACGCGGTGGGGCGCATTCATCGCGCCAAACGGGCCGGACGGACGTTCGACGTCATCGTTCTGCCGCATCCTTCGGGGCGGTCGACCTGGTTGAACAAGGCGGAGAACGCGGCGTTGATGCGGAAGTCGATGCGATTGATCGGATCGCATCCGGCGTTCGCGGAAACCTTTCACCACAAAGACACAAAGGACACGAAGGGTTTTTCTTTGTGACCTTTGTGTCTCTGTGGTGAAAGCCTTTCTACGGCGTGACGCACGGCAGCACGCGAGTCTCCGCGCCGCCGGCTTCGACACCTAGAAGCTTACCCAGCGTGCGCGCGAGGAACGTGGGGGCGACGGTGTCATCGAAACTGCCCGCTTTGATCCCAACGCCCCAGAGCATGGTTGGGACGTGCTGGTCGGCTTCGACCGGCTGACCGTGCGTTGTGCCGGTGGGTGGGTCGGAGTAGTTCCAGATGTAGCCGGGCTTCAGGGTCAGCAGCACGTCGCCGGAGCGGTCTGCACGGAAGGAGAGGCGGACGGCGGTTTCGATCGGGGAAGCGGTTGGTTTGGTCATCAACAGCTCGCTGTTGGTGAAGGCGCCGGAGACGCCGTCGATCTCGATTACGGCGTCGCGGACGACGCGTTTGACGCGCTCGCCGTCGAGCTTCAGGTCGCGGATGCGCGTCCAGTTCAGGGAGATCGCCGGCTCATCGAAGTAGACGATGAAGGCGTCCGTGAGTGGTGTGGCATCGCTGACTTTCACGCCGAGCTTTTTGGCGATGCGCTTCTCGAGATCGCGGCGCTGGATTGTGAGATCGGCGAATGTTTTCGCGGTCTTGGGCGGATTGCGCAGCCCCACCCTTCCTCCCACTTTCCCCATCTCTTTCGCCACCTCGGGGATCGACTGCACGCCGTGATCGGCGGTGATGGCGAAGGTCCAGCGGTTGCCGAATTTGGCATCGAGATCGTGGAAGAAGGCTTCGAGATCGCGGTCGGTGCGGACGACGGTGTCGGCGGCTTCGAGCGAGTCGGGGCCGAAGGCGTGGCCGCCGTAGTCGGGCGAGGAGAGGCTGACGAAGACGAGATCCGGGTTGCCGTCGTCCGTGCCGAGGCCCTCGGCGTCGATGAGGCGCTCGGCGAATTGCAGGACGAACTGGTTGCCGTACGGCGTGTAGGTCAGCGCGTCGATGCTGTTGATCGGATGCGGAAACGCCACGCCGAGTTTTCTGGGATCGGACTTCCACTTGCGCAGCGATTCGGGATCGTGCGTGACGCGGGCGAGATCGTCAGCCGGGATGAACGCCGATTGCTCCCAGACCTTGTGCGCCGCCGCGAACGCGGGGATGGTGGCGTTGAAGGCATCGAGCAGCGGTTTGTCGAAACGGTAGTAGGCGCTGGAGACGAAACCGGGGAGCGCCGGATCGAACCAGTAGGCGGCGTTGGCTTTGCGGCCGGCCATGAGGATGGCGGCGCGGTCTTTGAGCGAGACGCCGTAGACCTTCGATTTCTCGTAGCGCTCCTGCAGGCGGTCGCCGAGGGAGTCGGAGGCGAGATTGAGCGGAGAGAAGCCGCCTTTGGCGCGCTTGTCTTCGACGCAATACTCGACGATGCCGGTGGTGCGGTCGTACCAGTTGTTGGCCACGATCCCGCTGCGCGCCGGCACGTTGCCGGTGCCGATGGCGGCATGCCCGGGTCCGGTATAGGTGAAGGCGTAGGGATAGAGCGAATGCGTGAAGTTGGCGCCATGCTTCAACACGCGATTGAATCCATCCGGTGCCAGCCACGGCTCGAAGCGGGGAATGTAGTAATACGGGAACTGATCGATGGAGATGACCACCACCAGGTCGGGCCGTGCGGGCGGGGTTTGCGCGAAGAGGGATGTGGTGCAGAGTACGAGGGCGAGAACGAAGGTCAGTCGGCGCATAGCCGCGGAGTTTAGCGGGATAATCCGTCTACATTGGTCGAAACAGGAGAAGCGACATGACTAGCGTCGAGATCATGCTTCCCGACAGTCTCTTCGCTGCGCTTCGCAAAGCGCCACACGAAGTACCACGCGAGATTCGGATCGCTGCGTCGATTCATTGGTATCAGCAGAGCGCGATATCGATGGAGCGTGCCGCCGAGGCAGCGGGGATGAGCCGTGCCGAGTTTGTGGCTGAGCTCTCGCGCAGACACGTCAACGTCTTTGTCGTCGATGAGGAGGATCTCGCCAGGGAACTGCGCGATGCCTGACACGTTGGTCGTCAACGCGTCGCCGCTGATTTTTCTTGACGCCTTCTCATGACCTTCCAATGAATAAACCGCTGTGGACATGTCCCGAGTGTGGCCGCTCGTTCGCGAATCTCAATCAGACGCACGCCATCCTCGGCGATCTCGATCGGCACTTCGCAAAGCGCTCACCGGAGTTGCGCGCGCTGTTCGATGCGCTGGCGAAGGCGGTGAAGTCGTGCGGGCCGGCTGAGGTGCTGTCGGGAAGACGCGGATCGCCTTCCATCGCCGCATGTCGTTTCTCAGCGTTTACCCGCGCAAAGATCACCTCATCCTCGGTTTCGTCCTCGCCGAACGTCGGGAACATCCCCGATTCGAGTCGGTGCAGACGTTTTCGCCGCGCAATCACCTGCACAACCTCCGGCTGCGCAGCATCGGCGAGATTGATGACGAGGTCCGCGAATGGATTCGCGCGGCGTATGAGGTTGGGGAGCAACGGCACCTGCAGCGATGACATCGGAGCGCCGCCTCGGCGGCGGCGTCCATGTTCGTCATTGCGCGGGGACTAGGTCGGACTGGGTCTGAATGTCACCGCCGGCGTCAAGGACAAGGGTTGGAGCGACGAGGTGGAAGGTTAGCGCTGGGCGCTCTCCCTTCTGGTAGTTCTTGACGTTCTCTCCATGTCGAGCATAATTCGTACACCGAGCAAGATTGCGCTCCCGTTGCCCGCCCCGACATGCCTAGATTAGATCCTTTGACGAAAAATGAGCGCAGCCGCCGAATGGCTCTGGTCAAAAGCAAGAACACTCAGCCTGAGCTGGCAGTACGACGGGTTCTCTGGAGGCTCGGTTATCGCTATCGCCTGCATCCTGCAGGCGTCACTGGTCGACCTGACATCGTACTACGCAGTCAAGGGAAGGTCATTTTTGTTCACGGTTGCTTTTGGCATCGTCATCGTGGCTGTCCCCGCACCCGCACGCCAAAGAGTCGGATCAGTTTCTGGCAGCAGAAGTTCGCTCAAAATGTCGCAAGAGATCGTTTAGTTCGCGCTTCGTTAGCCAGAGAGGGTTGGAAGACGTTGATTGTATGGGAGTGTCTTTCTGAAAACGTCACAGCTTTGGAAAAACGCCTTGTGCGATTTCTAGGGGTGTATAAGTGAAGGCAGTCGAAATCTTCGGAGGTTGCGGCGGGCTGGCTTTGGGTTCGGCGCGCGCCGGCTTTGAACACGCGGCCGTGATTGAGCTAGATCCATACGCCTGCGACACGATTCGTGAGAATCAGGAGCGCCTACATCCTCTTGTGAAAGACTGGCCACTGCACGAGATGGATGTGCGAGATTTCGACTACTCACCGCTTACAGATGACGTTGATCTGTTGTGTGCGGGATTGCCCTGTCAGCCATTTTCGGTTGGAGGAAAGGCTGAAGCATACCGTGACCATAGAGACATGTTTTCCGAAGTTGTCCGTGCCGCACGCGAACTTCGTCCGAAGGCCATCTTAATTGAAAATGTCAAGGGGTTGGTTCGTTCAACTTTCAAGACATATTTTGAGTACCTTCTGTTGGCAATTGCGTCTCCTGGGCTGGAACGTGCCGGCCGTCAGGGCTGGAAGAAACATTTTGAGACCCTTCGTCGGCGCGAAGAAGACGGAACCACGGACGATCTAAAGTACGACCTACATGTTCACTCGGTAAATGCCGCCGACTACGGTGTGCCTCAATGGCGCGACCGAGTAATTATCGTAGCCTTTAGATCGGATCTCAATATTAAATGGGTTCCTCCTCAGCCTACGCACGGACTCGACGAATTACTGTGGTCGCAGTGGCGAAGCGGTGAGTATTGGAAGCGGCACGGCATGACTCGTCAAAGACCTGGCTTGATGAGTCGCCGGTTAACTCAAAGATTGGGGATTGTTCGGCGGCTCGATGAGCAGGCCACGCTGCGCTTGCCTTGGAGGACAGTCCGTGATGCCATCTCTGACTTGCCGAAGCCAATAAGGTTAACCGATGACGGTGCGCGAAACCATTGTTTGAGAACGGGCGCGCGGTCTTACGACGGGCACCAAGGGAGTTTTTTGGATGAGCCTGCAAAGACTCTGAAGGCGGGTGCGCATGGTGTTCCTGGTGGTGAAAACAGCCTCGCGATCGGGGGGGGGAAGCTGAGGTATTTTACGATCAGGGAGTGTGCGCGCTTGCAGACATTTCCAGATGACTACGTCTTCGTCGGCCCGTGGACGCGGGCAATGCGTCAAATTGGCAATGCTGTGCCCGTGCAGCTCGGTCGTATCATGGCGGAGCAAATACACGACCATCTATCGAGATTAGCTATTACTGCGGCGCCCCAACAGGTCATAGCATTCCCGGACAGGTCTTTGCCAACCCGAAGGGCTGGCTGAGATCTATGTTCTAGTCGTCACCAATACGCTGTTTGAGAGTAGCCGGTAATGCAGCGCGGAATTGTTTGTGTCCGAGGAATGCTCGGAGAATCCGGTAACGATACTCAAGCGCTTGACCATCGTTCGGGCTCTGCATCAGGCGGTCGAATATCGCTAGATCGCGCCGAATCGAAAGCCCCTTGGGTGGCTCTCCTCTCGCGATCGCTGCCTGTTCCTTACGTAGCAGCAGGCGATTCTGCCGTCTGACGTGGTCAAAGGCCACCAATTGACTGTGCGTTAGTTCGTCGCGAAGAGCGCGATCCTGTGTTGAAAAGAGGAAAGCCAAATAGTAAACGGTTACGAGCCCGACCGACGTCAGCAGCTCATCCTGTGACTCAAATATATTCGCCATCGCGTCTAGAATGATCGTTACTCTGCGGGCCAATCTTTGGGCCTTTGTCTTCTGGTTGGCCGCACGATATTCGCGCACAAAATCATCCAAGGCGCGTTTTTTCGTGGCCGCGAAGTCGTTCTTTTCCGCCAAGAACAAGAATTTTGTCACCAAGTCATACTGTCGATAGCGAGTGTTCTCGATTGGCAAGCGATCTAGAAAAAACTCATGAGTAGTAACGAGCCGCCGAATGATTGGCGGCAGCGCGCCACCAAAGGCATTTCTTTTCTCAGGCGCATTTAGTGGGACAGCCTCGTTTAAGCGGGAAAATAGCTCTTCAATGATTTCAAGATCCGATGTTTCGATCACGACAACGTCGAGAGTGCGCTCCATGAGCCGACCCGCTAGGGCTGGATACTTTTGAGTCAGCTCCGTGAAAGTTCTGCCACCCGCTATGCTCGCATCATTAACGGTCTTGGCCTCGACATCCACAAAATCTTGACTTAATGGGAAAACGTTAGAGAGGAAGGCCTTAATCGCCTCAAGGCGCTGCTTGCCATCCACGATAGCGAAAACGGGACCGGGAGTTTGGGCGGTAGGTAGTCGGTGAAAGTACAGCTTGGGAACGTCATATCCATTTAACAGCGAATCAATGAACAACTGCCGTTTTTCTTCGCCCCAGACATCGGATTGTCTTTGGTAGGAAGGCTTCAATTCGAATCGGTCGAGCGCGGCGGCAAGTCTGTCCACGCGAGAGTCCGATTCTGAAAGGCGATCCATGCGGAAGCTCGGCATCTACTTAGATCCTCCGGTTACGCTTTGAAGTTCGGGGAACATAGACAGTCTGTTTATCCCGAGTTCGTCAAGCGCGACTCTGATGCTGGCCTTGGCTCCTGGCGGAATGCGCACACGTGAGAGCAGTTTGGTGTCGGCAATTGTATCGAGAGCGTTGGCGTCGCGATGAATCACGGTAAAGACGCCTTGTTGTGCGATTAGACGAGCAAATGATCGTGCGGCAATCAGCGCGGCAGGTTTGTGTTTTGTTGTTGGCGGCGATGCCTTAACTTCGCTGGGTGTGTAGACATTTAGCTCGTTGTCGATTCCGGCGCAGTAAACACGAGGTTCAAACCCGGCGAGTTCATTAAGCCGTTCAGGATCAAGACACCATACTACTCCTTCTTGCCGGTCACGACTTTGCTTCTCGACTGCGAAATACAATGCGACGAGTGGGCTTTCCGTCCAGTCGAGAAGCCGCGTCCTCGCTCCGTAGTGCCTCATATAGAGCATCCAGTCCCACTCAGTTAGAATGGCATGTGGCAGGTAGGCAGCGGCATTCTGCCGAAAGCGCTGGTAGATTTCCCATTCCTCTTCCGGGTTAGATGGTGGTCTGGCTATCGACGGAAGTAACGCTCGTCTTCGACGCAGAAGCCCCTCGCCTCGATACCAGCTGGTCCGTCCCGGTTTCAGAGTGTTGCCAGGAGCAAAGAGTTCTACAAAAGCGGCGACCGACGAAACGCTGACGTCTGCTGTCAAAGACATGCTCTGGTCCCGTACGGTGTGTCTAGGAAGAGTTGAAGTGAACCGCGCAATTGCAAAGCATTCGGCGCCGCCAGCAGAACTTTATGGCGGCTTGACGCGGTCATTTTGGGACGAGGGGCAGCTCGCACCCGCAGAGGGTAGCACGCGGAAGGCACGGAGCTGAACGTCTCTAGTTGAAGAGCAAAGCGGCTGTCTGTCCGGCCTGGCCAGTTGACCAGAGGCGGAGCGTCACGGCGTTAATCGTGCCTATTGGGCGATGACGCTCGCTCAACCCTTGCGACTAAGAGTGCTTTCAAGGGCCGGCCGATATCGACCGCCGCCGAGCCGCCGGCGCTACGCTGCCGGCGGCTCGATTGGGGTCATTGCGCGGGAACGTATGTCGGATCCTGCGTCTGCATGTCGATGACGGAGCCGTAGGCGGTGATCTTGCCGTCGCCGTCGATGACTTTGATGGAGACGCGGGCGTTGTAGGCGGTGCCGACGCCGAGTTGCTGGAGGACGCGGAACTGGCGGTATTCGTTGGCGGCCAGCGGGATGGTGACCTTCGGGGCGACCTTGGCGTCGGGGAGGAAGACGGA
>Ga0157378_10000022_pt1 | contig 130269 bp, 104 predicted proteins | sample M65metaG_FD_115309 | JGI IMG/M metagenome (GOLD analysis project Ga0157378, IMG submission 115309) | Miscanthus rhizosphere microbial communities from Kellogg Biological Station, Michigan, USA - M6-5 metaG | ecosystem: Host-associated > Plants > Roots > Rhizosphere > Soil | place: USA...
AGCTCAGCTCGTTCGCTTCTGAGGTTACGCGCGTCGCGCGCGAAGTGGGCACGGAAGGAAGACTCGGCGGCCAGGCGCAGGTGATCGGTATTGGCGGCACCTGGAAAGACCTAACTGACAACGTGAACTTCATGGCCGGCAACCTCACTGGTCAGGTGCGTAACATCGCCGAAGTTACGACGGCGGTGGCGAACGGTGACTTGTCTAAGAAGATCACCGTCGACGTCAAGGGCGAAATCCTCGAATTAAAGAACACCATCAACACGATGGTGGACCAGTTGAACTCTTTCGCATCGGAAGTAACCCGCGTGGCGCGTGAAGTGGGCACGGAAGGAAAACTCGGCGGCCAGGCGGATGTAAAGGGCGTGGCAGGAACGTGGAAAGACCTCACTGATAACGTGAATTTCATGGCCAGCAACCTCACCGGTCAGGTTCGTAACATCGCCGACGTGACGACAGCAGTGGCGAACGGCGACTTGTCCAAGAAGATCACGGTCGATGTGAAGGGCGAGATTCTCGAACTCAAAAACACCATCAACACGATGGTGGACCAACTAAATTCGTTCGCCTCGGAAGTGACGCGCGTGGCGCGCGAAGTCGGCACCGAAGGAAAACTGGGCGGCCAGGCTCAGGTGATCGGCGTCGCCGGCACATGGAAAGATTTGACCGACAACGTGAACTCGATGGCCAGCAACCTGACTGACCAGGTACGCGGCATCGCGCGCGTCGTGACGGCCGTGGCAAACGGTGACTTGAAACGAAAACTGACGGTGGAAGCGAAAGGCGAAATCGCAGAGCTCGCCGATACCATCAACAACATGACCGACACGCTTGCGACGTTCGCAGACCAGGTAAGTTCCGTGGCGCGCGAAGTCGGTGTGGAAGGCAAGCTTGGCGGCCAGGCAAACGTGCCGGGCGCGGCGGGCACGTGGCGCGACCTGACCGACAACGTGAACGGTCTCGCAGAGAACCTCACCACTCAGGTGCGCGCGATTGCGGAAGTCTCAACGGCGGTAACGAAAGGCGACCTCACTCGATCGATTACCGTTGAAGCCCAGGGCGAAGTGGCCGCACTGAAAGACAACATCAACGAGATGATTCTCAACCTCAAAGAGACAACTCAAAAGAACACAGAAACGGACTGGCTGAAGACGAACCTCGCGAAGTTCACGCGCATGCTTCAGGGCCAGCGCGATATGAAGACCGTGGCCCAGATGGTCCTTTCGGAACTGGCGCCGCTTGTCGATGCGCAGCAGGGCGTTTTCTACGTCAATCAAAGCGATAACGGCGATGCGACGATGAAGTTGCTCGGTGGCTACGCGTACAACAAACGAAAGAACCTTGCAAACGAGTTTCAGGCCGGCGAAGGACTCGTGGGCCAGTGCATGCTGGAGAAAGAGCGCATCCTGGTAACCAACGTTCCCACAACGTACGTGCAGGTCAAGTCTGGCTTGGGCGAAGCGTCGCCTAACAACATCGTCGTTCTGCCGGTGCTGTTCGAAGGTGAAGTAAAAGCTGTGATCGAGCTTTCGACTTTCCACTCGTTCAACGACACGCACCTCACCTTCCTCGATCAGCTCACTGAAAGTATCGGCATCGTGCTCAACACGATTGAGGCCAATACGAGAACTGAAGACCTGCTTCAGCAGTCGCAATCATTGGCGGGCGAGCTACAAAGTCAACAGGATGAGTTGAAGAAAACAAACGAACAGCTCGAACTGCAGGCGCAGTCGCTCCGCGAGTCTGAGGACTTGCTGAAGAGTCAGCAGGAAGAGTTGCGGCAAACCAACGAAGAATTGCAGGACAAGGCCGCGTTGCTGGCGCGCCAAAAAGCGGAGGTCGAGGAGAAGAACCGCGAAGTCGAAGAGGCGCGCTGGGAGATGGAAGAAAAGGCCGAGCAACTCGCCCTCACGTCGAAGTACAAGTCGGAATTTCTCGCCAATATGTCGCACGAGCTGCGCACACCGCTCAACAGCATGCTTATCCTGTCGCGGCAATTGGCCGAGAACGGCGAAGAGAACTTGTCAACGAAACAGGTGCAGTTCGCCGAGACGATTCACTCTTCTGGATCGGACTTGCTCTCGCTCATCAATGACATTCTCGACCTGTCAAAGATTGAATCGGGCATGATGGGCATCGAAGTATCGGAAGTTTCGATCGACGACGTCACCGAGCAGCTCGAGCGCAGCTTCCATCAACTCGCCCAGGACAAGAACATCGGGTTCCTCATCGAACGCAGCGCAGACTTTGATCCGGCGATCGTCACTGACGACAAGCGGCTGCAACAGATTCTGATGAATCTTCTGTCGAACGCTTTCAAATTCACCGACGAGGGAAACGTGGTGCTGAAAGTAGCGCCCGCGGCAAAGGATGAAAAGTATTACCTCGAATCGCTGAACCGCGTGCCCGATGTCATTGCGTTTTCGGTCACTGATACGGGCATCGGCATTCCGGCTGAAAAGCAACGAATTATTTTCGAGGCATTCCAGCAAGCCGACGGCACGACGAGCCGCAAATACGGCGGGACGGGTCTCGGCCTCTCGATTAGTCGCGAAATCGCTCGCCTGCTGGGCGGCGAAATTCGCGTCACGAGCGTTCCGGGTGAAGGCAGCACGTTCACGCTGTTTTTGCCGCGCGAGTATGTTCCCTCGCGGGCGGTCGCGCCGACAACAAAGAAAAAGCAGCAGCCGGCGCAAATGGAGGCGGCCTGGACGCCGGCGGAAACGTTCAGTACGGAACTCCTGCTGAACGAAGAGTCGGCGATCGTCGACGATCGCATGGATATTCAGGACAACGACCGCGTCGTGCTGATCGTCGAAGACGATCCGAAATTCGCAAACATCCTCGTCGACCTGGCGCGGGAAAAGGGCTTCAAGTGTCTGGTCGCGCAATCCGGAAGCGTGGCGCTCGCCCTGGCACACAAGTACAACCCGGCCGCGGTTACTCTCGACATCAAGCTGCCGGATCGTAACGGTTGGACGATTCTTGATCGACTGAAACACGATCCTCGAACGCGACACATTCCCGTTCACGTCATCAGTGTCGAAGAGCAGCGACAGCGTGCTCTGCGGCAAGGCGCTTCGACGCTTTTAAAGAAGCCGGTGACAAACGGGGATCTCGCGAAGACCTTCGACAACATCAGCGAATTCCTCACGCGCGAATGGCGCGAACTGCTGCTCGTCGAAGACGACGAGGTGCAGCGGATGAGCCTGGTCGAATTGATTGGCAACGGCGACGTGCGCACGACGGCTGTAGGCACGGGCCAGGAAGCGCTCAGGCGTCTGAAGGAACAACACTTCGACTGTATGGTGCTCGATCTGAAACTTCCGGACATGACTGGGTTCGAATTGATCGAGCAGATGCAAAACGACCCGACGCGCTCAGAGCTTCCCATTATCATTTACACAGGCAAGGAATTGACGCGCAAAGAAGAGATCCATCTGCGGCGCGTCGCCACGTCGGTGATTATCAAAGAAGCTGATTCGCCTGAGCGATTGCTCGCGGAAACCGCGCTGTTCCTGCATCGCGTCGAAGCAAAACTGCCTGAGCCAAAACGGAAGATGCTCGAACAGCTGACCCGGCGTGATCCGGTGTTGGCCGGCCGTAAAGTACTCGTAGTCGATGATGATGTGCGCAATATCTTTGCGCTCACCAGCGCGCTCGAGTCTTACAACATGAGAGTCCTGCATGCGGAAAACGGTCAGAAAGGGATTGATTTGCTCAAGCAGAATCCGGGCGTCGAAGCCGTGCTCATGGACATCATGATGCCAGAGATGGACGGCTATGAAGCGATTAGCGAGATTCGCAAGATGGATGTTTTCCAGCGGCTGCCGATCATCGCGCTAACTGCCAAAGCAATGAAGGCTGATCGCGACCACTGCCTCGATGTCGGAGCTTCTGACTACATCTCGAAACCCCTCGACATCGATCAACTGTTTTCATTGCTGCGCGTGTGGCTTTCCCCGGAAGATGAGGAATTGTGACTAATTCGAAGACAGGGAACGACCGGATCAACATTCTGATGGTCGACGACAGCGCCACGAATCTGCTGGCGCTGGAATCAATTCTGCGCGCACCGGATCGGAACCTGATCCGCGCAGGTTCCGGTGAAGATGCGCTTCGATATCTGCTCGACAACGATGCGGCGGTCGTGCTGCTCGATGTGTACATGCCCGGAATTGACGGCCTGCAAACTGCCGAGCTGATCCGGGGCCGCGAAAAATCGCGCGACATTCCCATCATTTTTCTGACGGCAAACACAACCGGTCACACACACTTGAGTCGCGGCTACTCACTCGGCGCCGTCGATTACATCGTTAAGCCGATCGACCCAGCGATTCTGCGTTCGAAGGTGAACGTCTTTGTCGAGTTGTTCAAAAAGACGCGCCAGGTGAAGCGGCAGGCACAACTTTTGGAACAGCAGAATCGGGAAATCAAGAATGCCAACCTTGAACGCCTGCGGTCGCTCATCGATTTGGGCCATGAGCTGGCGGCTGAACATGAACCGGCGGCCGTGTTGCGAAGATTCTGTCGCTCGGCGCAACGAGTCATTGACGCGGAAGAGGTCACGATCGTCATGCTGGGCGACGACGAGCAAACTCCGCGCTATTTCTTTCGGTGCGATCGGCACGGGCGGATTCACGAACGCGGCGCGATGCCGGAAGTGATTCAGCACGCATTGCGGCGCGTTCTCACTGAACTTGTGCCAATTCGTTTGGACGAATCCAGCGACCTTCTGATCGACGACGACTTCAACCCGATTGAATCGTTTCTGGGAGCGCCCATTCTGTCCGCGGGGGTAATACTTGGCTGGTTTTATCTTCTTAACCGGCGCGGCGCGGACCACTTTGGCGAATCCGACGAGAGCCTCGCCGCGACTCTGGCTAACCACGTCGGGGTCGCGTACGAAAACGCGCGGCTCTACGCAGAATCGCAGAATCATGCGACTGAGCTGCGCATGGAGATGGCCGTCCGCAGGCAAGCGGAAGAAGAACGCGGCCATCTGTTAGTTCGCGAGCAGGCAGCGCGCGCCGAAGCGGAAGCGGCAAACAAAAACAAGGACGAGTTCCTCGCCACGCTCTCGCACGAGTTGCGCACACCTCTGACGGCAATCCTCGGCTGGAGTCATTTGCTGCGCACTAAGAAACTGAATGAACCTGAAGTCAGTCGCGCCGTCGACACGATCGAACGGAATGCACGCTCGCAGTCCCAATTGATTGACGATCTGCTGGACGTCTCGCGCATCATCACCGGCAAACTGAGTATTGATCGAACGCGTGTCGATCTGTCGAAAGTAATTGACGCGGCCCTGGATGTGACACGACCGATTGCCGAAGCGAAAGAAATTCAATTCACGATTGCGATCGAGCCGTCACCGTGTTTCGTCCACGGCGACTCGACGCGCTTACAGCAAATCTTCTGGAACCTTTTCAGCAATGCGGTGAAGTTTACGCCCAAGGGGGGACGAGTCGTCGTTGATGCCAGGACGATTGACTCTCGCGTAAGCGTTGCGGTGACCGATACCGGCATCGGAATCAAACCGGAACTGCTACCCTTTATCTTTGATCGATTTCGGCAAGGAGACGGCTCTACCACCCGCGAGCACGGCGGTCTGGGACTGGGACTGGCCATCGTACGACATCTGGTGCAACTTCATGGTGGCACGGTGGATGTTGACAGTGATGGAATCGGGTGCGGTTCGACATTCAAAGTCACGATTCCTGTGGCAATCGCAGACATCGTTGTCGACGGCCTACAAATCGATGTCGTGCCTGCGCAAACCGTTAACGTTCCGGCTTTGAGTCTTAAGCTTCTTCACGGAATCAAGGTGTTGGTAGTCGATGACGAGCACGATTCGCGCGAGCTTTTGACGATGATCTTGACGCGTTGTGGCAGCGATGTGCGATGTAGCGATTCCGCCGCCAGCGCCTTCGAGGCATTCAATGAGTGGCACCCGGACTTGCTCGTTAGTGATATCGGGATGCCGACCGAAGACGGCTACAGCTTGATTCAAAAGGTGCGAAGCCTGGGTTCGAACTACGCGCGCGAGGTACCCGCAGTCGCACTCACCGCCTACGCGACGGATGAAGATCGAATGCACGCGTTGTCCGCCGGCTTTCAAATGCACCTTCCCAAACCGATCGAACCGGAAAGTTTTGTTACGTCGTTGGCATCGATGCTCGCGGGTGACGGATCGACAACGGAATGAGGCTCAGCGCTGCACGGTGTACTTCTCTGTTTTGAAGGGTTGGAATCCTCGTTTCAAATAATTCGGTAAGGCGGCGGAATCGTCCAGGGTGCAGGTATGCAACCAGACTCGATTTGCGCCGTCGGCCCACGCCTGCTCAGCCGCACAGGTGAGTAAGTGCTTGCCTAAGCCACGGCCGATGAACTGCGGCATCAGACCGAAATAAGCAAGTTCAGTTGAGCCGTCTTCACACTTTTTCAACTCGAAGTAGCCGGCCTTTGCATTTTCATAAGTCATCAGCCACACGCTGATTTCCGGCTGTCTGAGGTAGGCCCGAATGTCTTCATCCGTCCACGGCAGGCGGTCAATCCAATGATAATTCTTGCCGACTTCGACGTAGAGGAAGCGAAATAAATCAACTGAGCAATTGGGTTGATGTTCGATCTTGATTGCTGGATCGTCGAGCTTCGCCGCACGCAGTTGCGCAGGATCCCGCATCTCGAGATAGGTGCGCGTGACTTCGATGGTTGATGCTGTCGTCATTCCGGAATTAACCACCAAGACACAAAGACACCAAGGACGACTACAGACATGTAACCAATTCTCGTTTGAATTTGTGTCTTTGTGCCTTCGTGTCTTTATGGTGAACTGCTGTCACTTCGCTTTCCCCGCCACCCGCGCGCGCGGATGAAATCGATCGTACGCCTTGCGCATGTGCAGGTCGGTGATGTGCGTGTAAATCTCAGTCGTCGAAATGTCGCTGTGTCCGAGCAGCGCCTGCACTGATCGCGAATCCGCACCGTGCTGCATCAAGTGCGTTCCAAAACTATGGCGCAGGGTGTGCGGTGAAATGTGCGGGACTTCGGCTCTTGCGGCGTACGTTTTGATGATGCTCCAGGCCAATTGACGAGTCAGAGCCCGTCCCCGATTCAAAAACAGCACCGGGTTATTGCTGCCGAGGCGATCGCGCACGACCAGGTATCGCTGTAACCATTGCACCGCGCTCTTGCCGATGGGAATTCGCCGTTGTTTGCTGCCTTTTCCGAAACAAGTGACGATCGCGCCGTCAAGATCTAAATCCGCGACTTTCAGGCCGCACAGCTCAGAAACGCGCAGGCCAGCCGCGTACATCAGCTCAAGCATCGCGCGATCACGCACACCCACGTCGCGGTTGATGTCAGGAGCGAGCAAGAGGCGCTCCATCTCTTCTTCGGTGAGAAACTTTGGCAGACGCGAACTCTTTTGCGGTGTGTGAATGTCCTCGGTTGGATCGCGTCGCACGTGACGATCGAGCATCAAGAACTTGAAGAAGCTACGCGCCGCGCTGACCGCACGTGCGACGGACGAAGGCGCCAACCCTTCGCGCGACATCGAAGCAATCCATTCGCGCAAATCCTTCCGCTGCAATTGATCGATCTGCTTTCCTTTGCCGCTTGACCAAACCTGAAGACGCCGAACATCGCGCGCATAATTCTGCAGTGTATTTTGTGAGAGGCCCTTTTCGACTTGAATGTAAGTGAGGAATTCGCGCGTCAAATCGCGTATGCCGTTACGCTCAGACATCGCGAAGATGGTAGCACAAGCTGGTAACGCAGGCGGCAGGCCGCAAATTCATTCTTGTGCCGGCTCGCAGCCTGCACTACAAATCTTCTCGCACGAGCGAAAACATCACGGCGTCATGTGATTCACCACCAATCAGCAGACGCTTGCGCAGCACGGCTTCGCGCACCGCGCCGATCTTCTCGGCCACGCGCTGGCTGGCGATGTTCGGCACAGCGACCACGATTTCGATCCGATGTAGCCCAAGTTCTTCGAATGCAAATCGCGCTACGAGGCGTGAAGCTCTTGACGCGACGCCTTTTCCGGTTGCGCTGGTGCGCACCCAATACCCAAGGTTGCCGAACTGATGCACGCGATTGATGAAGTTCAGGCCCACCCCGCCCAGAAATCGTTCGCCGTTACTGCGATCGAAAATGCCAAAACTGTACCACTCGTCGGTCTGCGCTTTCTGGCTTCTTGATCGAACAAAGTCCCGGCTTTCTTCGATCGAGTAATTCACATGGCACCAACCAAGCCAGGCCGAGACTTCGGGGATCGATTCACGCACAGCTTCAAACAACCGCGGCGCATCGTCTTCACGATAAAACCGGACAACTAACTGCCCGTCAGTAAGCTCGGTTTGCTGGGCCACAAAGGATGATTAGCGCAAGGGGACAGGAACCACGCTACCCAAACAGACGGCCTAAGGTTTCGTGGGTTTGTATTTATCGATTAACTGCTGCATGCCCTCAGTCGAGCCATGTCGGTATTTGTAGTACGTTTCGAGGTCGCCCAGATACTGCTGCCTTACCTCTTGCAGGGTCGCATTTCCTTCTGAGAGCGCGATTGCGTGAGCATACGCGTCGATCACCTGGTCCAAAATAGCCTGGGTCTTCTTCAGTTCTTCGTCTCGCGTTGGTCCAGCCGCCATCGATTGATATTGCTTTGCAGCGTTCTGATAATCCTGATTCAACAAGCCTGCCAACATCACGTAATTGAAAGGATCCGCGGGCGCCAGTTCCGAAGCTTTTACGTAACTTGCTTTGGCCTCGGCGGATTTAGCGCTCACGTAATAAAGAAGACCCAACGATTGATACACGCCCGGCAGCGTTCCGGATTTGTATGTTTTCCAATGTGCATCGTCAGAATTGGCGGGTTTTTTGTCAGCCTCAAATAGCTCGGCCGCATGGGTGCCGTATTGGATCGATTGCGTGAGGTATTTGCCATTGTGCTTTTTCACTTGATCCGTGCCAATAGACAGCAGCGCGACCAACAATCGCAACGAGTCCGGATGGCGAGAGAGAAAGTCCGCACCTTTGGTGAACGCTTCGTCAGGTTGATTGTTGTCGGCATACGCCTCAATCAAGATCGGGGCGATCAGTTCTTCTTCCGTTGGTTCATTGAAGATCGTCTGATATTGCTGGGCGAAGGTGAGCTTCTGTTTCGCATCCGGTAAGGCTTCAATCTGTTCTACGCCCATTTGAGCGATGAATGGCCGGGCTTGCGACTTAGGATATTTCTTAATTAATTCCGCAACCGCCTTCATTTTCTCCGCCGGATCTTTGGCGGATTGAATGCTGTGCACGAGATTCTGTTCTTCGGGTGAAAGATTCGGCCGGCCCTGAGGTTGTGCGGCGACGCCGATAGCTGCCATGAGCACAACCGTGCTGATGATGAATAGTCGCTTAAACATGAAGTTCCCTCTCGAAATAATTTAATACGCGTCAGGTCGCCCAGCACGTGATCTCAGAGGCGAGACGTTCACGCTTCAAATTAGCACGATAAAACGTGTGGCTGAAACTAACGGGATTGCCTGCGCACTGCTCACGCTGAAGTCAACGCGCCGACGGTTGATGATACTTTCACGCGCCGATAGCGATGCGTCACTGGTCGCCGGCGTCCAATGCCGATCGCATTCCGAGAAATGATTAGCGTCGGCGGAAGTTGGCGTCTTTTGAATTCATTGGCCGGCGACTCGACGCGGTTGAGTATGTCGTAGACGAGTTCCGCATCATGTCCGCCAGCAATGATTTCCTCCGGCGATTGCTTCTGCTCGAAATAAAGTTTCAGAATCGGATCGAGCTGGTCGTACGGCGGCAGGGATTGATCGTCGAATTGTCCCGGCGCGAGTTCTGCTGACGGACGCTTCTCGATGATTGACGTGGGAATCAACTCGCCGTCGCGATTGTACAAGCGCGCCAACTCATAAACTTCCGTCTTCAAAACGTCACCGATGACCGCCAGTCCGCCATTCGTATCGCCATACAGCGTGCAATACCCGAGCGCGAGTTCGGATTTGTTTCCCGTCGAAAGCAGCAGTCGATTCTCCGCGTTCGAAATCGTCATCAGGATGTTTCCGCGGAGACGCGATTGCAGATTTTCCACCGCATTCTCAACCGCTCGATCGGGATTTGCAGGATTTGGCTCAGGCAATCCGAGTTCATTGCGCAACGCGTGAAATGGTTCAACGATCGGCCGTTCAATCACTTGCATTCCCAGGTTGCGGCCTAAAGCGATCGAGTCGTCAATGCTTGAGTGTGAGCTGTAAGGCGAGGGCATCATCACAGCGAGCACGTTTTCCGGCCCCAGCGCTTCGCACGCCAGCGCAGCCACGACGGCGGAATCAAGGCCGCCTGATAATCCAAACACGACTCGCGCAAAACGGTTCTTGTGCGCGTAGTCGCGGATGCCCAGCACCAGCGCTCGCTGAATCGTCCCGATGTCGTCGCCGGGCAAACAGCGCGTGTCGGGCGCACCACACTCGAGCTCAACCGTTTCGACGAATTCTTCGAAGGGTGGCGCCTGCAGGACGATTCGACCAGTCGCATCGGAAATGATGCTGGCGCCGTCGAAGATGATTCCATCGTTTGCGCCAACCAGATTGACGAACACAATCGGAACACCGGCAGATTTCGCACGGTGCGAAACCATGTCACAGCGCACGCGCATTTTTCCCTTGTTGAATGGCGACGCATTAATCGAGACCAGCAATTGCGCGCCCATCTCGATCAGTTCCTGCGCCGGATCGTTGGGATAGAGTCGTTGCCGCCAAAACGTCTTGTCGTTCCAAAAGTCTTCGCAGACGGCGATGCCGAATTGTTTACCGTCAAGATCGAACAATCGACGTTCGCGCGCCGGCTCGAAGTAACGCGGATCGTCGAAGACGTCATACTCGGGCAGCAGCGTCTTGTCCGCAAAACCAACAAGCTTTCGATCGCGAATCACCGCGGCCGCGTTGAAGAGTCGGCGGCCGGTTGGCAGATCGCTCGGACGCACCGTCCCGACAATCGCGGTAATGCCCGATGTTGCTTCGATGATTTCGTTGAGCGGATCGAGGGCCGAGCGCACGACATCCGGGTCGAGAAACCAATCGAAGGACGTGTAGCCTTGAATCGTTACTTCGGGAAAGACGACGAGGTCGGAACCATCCTTTTTCGCGCGTTCAATCGCGCTGAGAATCCGCCCCACGTTACCCTCGTAATCGCCGTTGGTAGTGTTGATTTGGCCAATGGTGACGCGCATCTGGGAGAATTCTAGCACTTCACATCAGGAGTATAGAGTCGGGCTACTGCCCGACCGCCGGCGGTAGCCCGCCTGCTAATCTTACGAATACAGCTTCGGATTGTAGAAAGGAGCGAACGCCGCGATGAGAGCGGCTTCAAAACTCATCGACCGCGTCAGCAAATCGCGCGACAAAACGCCCCACGCGCCCTGGCGGCTTCGGACATCGCGCGCGCCGGCCACGTCGTCAATCACCAAACCAAGTTCACGCTTGCCTTCAATCACCTTTTTGACGATGCCCTCAGGAACTTCAATCGAAGGCGACATTCCGAAGCTGCCGCGCTCGCCATTCGTCGCATAAGCCCAGCCGCGCAGAAACGTGTGCCACTCACCATCAACCGAAATCGAATGAAATCCGCCTTCCAAACCAACGTACAAATCAGCTTCCAACTTTTGCTCAATGAGCAAATCGCGAACGGCCTCTGCACGTAGCCGCGCGCCGCTCATCAATTCCCAGTCGGTTAAAGGCATCGCCGGCGCCTCGGTCTTGACAGATCGCGCAACCACCGACGCGTCGCGCCAACGTGAATCGATTTCAGCGACACGCGCGATGCACGCGCGCACGGCCATAATCTTTGCGGCTCGATCTGAACCCAGCGCAATTCGTTCGATGCGGGAAATTCCCGAAATTGGTCGATGAGTTGACATCAAAGTCGCGCGTTGTTGTAATCGAAATCTCGATGCAGCGCAAACGTTAGCTTTTAGAGTGCGAATTAACGAGGTGAAAACGTGTCGGTTTCCGAATTGATTTACGACTGGAACAAAGTCGATCCCGAATTACGAAAGCCCAATCGTCATATCGGCTTTGATGACGAGACGCTGCGCGACGGTTTGCAATCACCTTCCGTCTGCGAACCGCCGGTCGAAAAGAAAATCGAGCTACTGCATTTGATGAACGCGCTGGGAATCGACACGGCGGACATCGGCTTGCCGGGCGCGGGGGGCACGCACGCCGCCGGCGTCGAGATGATGGCGCGCGAAATCGCGGAAAAGAAGCTGAAGATTCGACCCAACTGCGCCGCCCGGACGCACCGCAATGACATCATCCCGATTGCCGAGATTTCTCAACGCGCTGGCATCCCGATCGAGGTGTGCACTTTTATTGGCTCATCGCCGATTCGTTTCTACGCCGAAGAATGGACGCTCGACAAGCTTCTGAAATTGACAGAAGAAGCTGTGACGCTCGCGGTCGGCGAAGGCCTGCCCGTCATGTTCGTGACGGAGGATACAACTCGCGCCGATCCCGAAACCATTCGCGCGCTCTACACGACAGCGATCCGTTGCGGCGCGCGCGCCGTTTGTGTCTGCGACACCGTCGGCCACGCGACGCCGGACGGCGCTCGCGAAGTCGTTCGCTTCGTGCGCGGTATCATCGATGATCAAGGCGAGAAGGTGCGGCTTGATTGGCATGGCCATCAGGATCGCGGCCTCGGCGTCATTAATTCAATCGCCGCAATCCAGGGTGGTGCCGATCAAGTGCATGGCTCGGCCCTGGGCATGGGCGAGCGCGTCGGTAATACGCCCATGGACCAGTTGCTGGTGAATCTGAAATTGCTGGATTGGATCGACAACGACCTTACTAAGCTGCGCGAGTATTGTGACAAAGCAGCGCAGGCGTGTCACTGGACGGTGCCGTTGAATTATCCGGTCTTCGGCAAAGACGCGTTTCGCACGGCCACCGGCGTGCACGCGGCGGCAGTCATCAAGTGTTACCGCAAAGGCGATACGGAGCTCGCCGATCTGATTTATTCGGGCGTGCCCGCTGGGCAATTCGGTTTGAAGCAGGTGATCGAAGTCGGCCCGATGAGCGGAAAATCCAACGTGATCTTTTGGCTCGAGAATCGCGGCGTCGAAGCAACGGATGACCGCGTCAATCGAATTTACGAACGCGCCAAACAAGCCTCGGCAGTTCTCACCGAAGAAGAAATAAACGCGCTGGTATAGAAAAAGCGCGGGACGAACCCGCGCTTTTAACCTTCCTGGATTCTTCAGATTAGTTAATCGGAATTGTGACAGTCGCCGATCCCGGCTTACCCGGTGGAAAGCGTTTCTGTCGCGCAATGCGCAGCGCGGTTGCATCGCCACCCGAAGCTGTAGTCACCCTTCCGTTCTCGTCGTAGGTAACCGTGACGACTGCTTTCTTGTTGGATGCCGAGGAAGCTGCCGGTTTCGAAGTCTCACCAGCGTTAGCAGCCGCCTGTTCCTGAGCTCGTGCGCGTTCGCGCGCCTTGGCTTCGCGTTGGCGCTTGGCGAGTTCGGTCTCATTTTCTTTTGAGGGTTCGGCCTGGGGGACCGGCGTTTCGGTTTGATTCTCGGTTGGTGTCGCCACCGCCACCGGTGTCTGAGGAGTAGCCGCGTTGGCTTCGCTCGACATTTGAACGCTTCGCCTATGCTTGTACCAGCCCCACGGAAGGCCAATGGCGGCGATCAAGACAACAACTGCGGCCACCACAAATGCCGGACTCCAACGACGACGGGAGAATGAATCGCCCTCAGTACCAGACAGCAGCACTCCAAACGGTTTCACGTCGTCCTGGGAAGTTGTTTTGACACTCTTCGGCGGGGTCGCAGGAGTCTTTGAAACTGTCGCCGCGGTGGCAACGGGGGGTTGCTGGTGATCGCTTTCATGCTCCTCTTCGCTCTTGAGCACTGAAGGTGTCCGTGGCATGACGCCTTCATCCATTCGGCGCAAGCCTTCCAGCACAACGGATGTCCACGGCTGATTGATTGTCTGTTCGGGCGCTTCGAACGCCGGGCTGAAGTTGAATGACGCGTTCGGCTGAGTGAGCGCGAAAAAGACCGCGTCGATTCCACGCAGATCGCCGATCCGAGCATGTACGACCGAACCGTTTTTCAAATAGAAATAGCCGGCGCCAAGCGGGTAGATTACTTTCAAGCGGCCCGTCTTACGCTGGTTGCAGAAAAACTCGATCAATTCTGCGAGCGATAGGTCGTTAAGTTCTCCTGTGAGTGCCATGTGGTGTCCTTTTCGTAGGGTGAGCGGCGAAGCATGAAGGGGCTCAGGGCATGCGGAAATTGTAAACGATCTTGCCGGTGACTTTGACGGGCTGGCCGGACAGCTTGCTGGGCGTGAATTTGGCGTGCAACGCCGCCTGCACCGCGTTGTCACGGAAAATGGCTGGGCCTGAGGCTGCCTTGGCTGATATCACTTTTCCATTCTCATCAATGACAACTTCAACTTCGACGATTCCGGAGGTGTGCATGCGCCGAGCTGCTTCCGGATACAGAGGAGCCGGCAGGTTCAGAGCGCTGCCATTGAGGACACCACCGGTCACCATGCGCGCCGGTTGTGCGGGCGGAGACGGCGCATTGTCGACTGCGACCTTAGGATTGGTCACGAAAGAAACGTTGCGCATGTCGGCGACCGGCTGAAGCGGCTGACTATTAAGGGTCACAGGAGAATGGCGCGTCAGTTGTAACGGCGCGGCGGTGTTCTGTTGAACTGCCTTTGTATTTACAGTGTTCTTGTCCGTTGGGGCGTTTGTGCTGTTGGCGACCGCCGGCGCCGTTGTGTTCGCCGGCTGCAACATCTTCGTCATGGTGGCGTCCAGATAATACGAAATGGTTCGATACGTAACCTCGACAGGTTCAAAGCTGATCGAACTATTCTCAACAACCGCAACTGAAGTTGTCATCTTGGTCCAATTGCCAAGCGAATCGTAATCGTACTTGTAAACCTCTTTGCTGATCAGTGCGCCGTCAGCTCCGGTCAAGGTCATCTCGCTGATGTTGCCTTTGTCGTCGTACTTGTAGACCTCGCGGCCGGTCGGCGTAGATCCTGAGACAGGAAAATATTGATTGACCGTCTTCGCGCCCTTCAGATCGTATTCAGCGGCTTCGAGCAAGACACGTTTACCCGTTTCGACGATTTTTCCGTCGGTATTAACAACTTTGACAACCTCCGACCGAATACGTCGAACGGGGCCGACCAATCCATCTCGCGCACGGTCGTTTTCGTCGGCATTAGAAGAGGCCTTCGGGGGTTGAAAGCTATTGTTCTTAGCTGACTGTGAGCGCTGTCCTGCGACAATGACTGCCTGACAGGCGATGATCAGAGTTAAAGAGAAAATTCTTCCGAGGGTAATCATTTAGTTGTGCTCCTGGATGAACGGAGGAAGCGGTTTGGCAGAGCAAGGAAGGAAGGTCCGTAAGACCATTCCTAGTCAATATTACTTTGTTGAACCAAGTTTGTCTAGAGCTAACGCGGGCTAGCTTCCTTGCAAAAATCCCGGCTTTTTTGCGGGTTCCTGAGTTTAACGAACGTCCGCGATTCGGATTGCGATAGCGTCAATCGTTCGCACTGGACGGGTTTGGCCAGTCGCGTCGTTGCAGATAATTGAAAAAGCGAGGACGTCGCCGGACGGCGTCGTGGCGTAGCCTGAGAGTGAATGGTCATATGTAAGCGAGCCGGTTTTAGCCACGATTCGGCCGACGATATTTGTGAGGCGGCCTTGGAGCGTTCCGTCATGGCCGGCGACGGGCAATGAGTCATAAAAGCTTTGACGCCAGGAAGCTCGGGCCACAGCCGCCAGGAGGCGAGCCGCGCTTTCAGGGGTGATCAAATCCAAACGCGATAACCCGGAGCCATCGTGAAGCGCTAGCGACGTCGAATCGATATTGTGATCGGTTAACCATTCCTTGACCACGGTATCACCCGCCTCGTCGTCACCGCGCGCGGCATTCTTTCGCGGATCGGGATCAGGAACATTCGCTCCCTTCTCCTTTCCCAAGGTGCGAAGAATCAGTTCAGCGTAGAGGTTATTACTTTCCTTGTTCGTCTTGTGCACGATTTTCGCCAACGGCGCGCTTTCGATGTAAGCCAACTCAATTGCTTTTTGCGGATCGAATCGCCCCGACGCTGAAACGCGAAAGTCGCGGCTCTCGACATCACCATCAACCTGAATTCCACGCGCGCTCAGCAACTGTTTAAAAACGGTCGCCGCCCGCAGCGCAGGGTCGTGTACCGAAAGGAACGCAGAGTATGCGTAGCCGCCGACCGGAAATTCACCCCAAACCACCACCTCGTTGTTCGACAAACCGCGTTTGATGCCAATTGTCGTCGCCGTGTCTCGGTCGCCTGTCACGGCATTATTTGTAAGCTGCAAGCGGTTATCGTTGGGTGTGATGACAACAGAGGCTGGGCCAGATGATTTTTTCCCCGGGCCAAGCGTCACTTCAACCGCGTTCTCATCAATGGACAAGGCGCTTGGTTGCGCGCCGTAGTACCACTGCAAATCGTTCCACTGCCAACCAACTCCGTACATCTCGCCGCGGAAGTAACTTTCGTCACCGATGACTTTGCCACGCACTCTGCGCACGCCGCGCCGCTGTATCTGATCAACAAGCGCTGAAAGACCTTCTGGGTTCTTCGAATCGAGATCCGGCGCCCCACGGCCATAAATAATTAGATCGCCATCGAGTGTGCCGTCGGCGTCAGGCTGCTCCAATGCGTACACTGAAGTGCGCCAGCGATAGTCAGGATTCAAGAGATCGAGCGCGACGGCGGTAGTGTAGATTTTCATGTTCGAGGCGGGTGTAAACAACTTATCACCATTGCGCGAATACAAAACGCGACTGTCCTTCAGCGATATCACGTAGACGCCCCAGCGGGCTTTTGCAGAATCGCTGTGGTCAATCAATTGGTCGATGTCGTAGGCGAGGGCTGCATCGAAGCTGGCGTTCGAATCGGCGGTGGCCTTTTGCTGTGATCCAGTTTCGGACTTCGTTGATGGCGGGTTGCTCGATACGCGCTCAGCGATGGCCCAAATCGTCATGGCGACGAGTCCAATCGCCAGCACGGACTTTCTTTGGAGCGGGAGCATCATCAGCTCGCGAACAATGTAGTCATGCGTTCGGCCGCCAACATTTCGCGAGTAGCGGCATACACTTCTTCCACGTCGATTGTGTGAACGCCGTTACTGAAAATTAAGCGCTGCGAGTTCGTCAGTGGGATGTACGCGTGCGGCGTAGCACGGCCGATCAAAACCACAATTGGCGCACCAACTGCGGCAGCAATATGCACGGGGCCTGTGTCGTTCGACACGAAAACGGCCAGCCGTGCCTGTGCCGCCGCCAGTTCGCCGATTGAAAGCTTCTCGAGGAATATTGTCGGCGCTGGAAATAGCCGCCGCATCTCTTGTGCGCCCGCCCGTTCCTCGGGCCCGATGAAGACGACCGGCCGCACACCATCATTTCTGATCACAAAGTCCGCAAGTTCAACCCATCTATCCACAGGCCAAGCCCTGCCCGGGTGTCCGGCGCCAGGGAATAACCCAACTAGCGGCGTGCCGGATTCCGCCCTCGCCTTCTTCAGGAACGCACTGACGGCGCGATTGTCCTCGGCCCGGGGAGTCATCGTGGGAGTGCGCGCAACGTTGTCGAGGCCGAGCGGTTTCAGCACATCGAGATACCGATCCACCAAGTGCTGATCGGGATCGTTTCGATCGATCGGCGGTTTCGGGCTGAAGTTCGCCAAAACGTCCAGCGACCGCCCGGGCCGGCGCGCAAACAGACGCGTCGGCGCGCCCGAGAGAAAACCCATCAGATTCGTTTCGGAAAAGCTGTGCAGGTCGATTATGAAATCGAACTGGCGCCGACGAATGTCTTTCACGACGTTATAAATACGCAGGATGGAAACCGGTATGAACCCGTCCCGCAGCGCTACGCGATCGACCGCAATGACTTCGTCAGCGTGGCCCGATAGCTCGACGATTTGAGAACTAGGCGTCCCGGCAGCAACGGTAATACGCGCCTGCGGAAATTTTTCACGAATGGCGCGCAGCGCCGGCAAGCTCATCACGACATCGCCGAGCTGGCCAAAGTCAATGATGAGAATATTGCGAGGATTGAAATCCATGCTAGTCGGCAGGCCCGGCAGCCTGCGCTCACTTCAAATGCTTGTCAAAAAAGTCTGCCCCGGCGTGGTACGCACGCAGCCAGTCTTTGTGCAGCAGAAAATCATGAATTTCGTCAGGGTAAATGATCTCTTCAAAGTAAACATTGTTCGCGCGCAGCCGACGTACCAGATTGACCGTCTGCGAGAACTCAACGTTGCGATCGTCATCGCCGTGAATCAGTAAAACCGGCGATTTCCACTTGTCCACGGATGCTATCGGCGAGGATTCGCGGGCGACCCGATTTTGTTCCTGGTTGGTGAACTGGAGCGGCAAACCCGCGACACGCTGACTCCAATCGTGGACGCCGTGAAAATCTACGCCGGCGGCGAACACATCTGAGTTGCGCGCCAGGCCAAGCGCGGTCAAGTAACCGCCGTATGATCCACCCCATAATCCAATCCGCTTCTTGTCGACGTCGTCGCGCTCGCGCAGGTACTTTGCGGCCGCGTAAACGTCCTGGTATTCCGACGCGCCCCGCGCGCCGCGGTGTTGCGCCATGCGGAAGCCGCGCCCGTAACCTATACCACTGCGATAGTTCACCGACAAAACCATGTAACCGCGACTGGCGAGGTATTGATTCATCGCGTATGAGTTGTGATAGTAGTAAAGATAGTGCCACCCGAGCAGCATCTGTCTCACCGGCCCACCATGCATAAAGACAAGCGCAGGCATCTTCCCTGAAGCATTGGCCGGCTTGAACAATTGTCCGTGAATGTCCCAACCGTCGGCGGCTTTGAAGATCACCTGTTCCGGCACGACTAACTTCGCCGCAGGAAAATCACGAGGCAATGCTTGTGGAGCCAGCGGCTTCATGTTTGCGCCATCGAGGCGCGCAGTGAAAGGCATGAACGGATCGCGCGCAGTCGAATGAAAGAACGCGACCTGGCGACCGCCATCGAAGATTACCGGGTACATTTCGATGCTCTCACCGCGCGTAACTTCCTGCGGCGCGCCACCCGCAACATCGACGCGCCACAAATGACGTCGGTCGACATCGTTCTTGTTCGCGGAGAAGATTACGAAAGATCGATCTGGCGAAAGGGCCGCGCTATCAACTTCGAAATCTCCCGGCGTCAAAGAAATGACCGCGCCGCCAGCGGCGGGAATCGAATAGAGATGCGCCCAGCCGTCGCGTTCTGAAGAAAAAAGAAGCCGGTCGCCAGCAGTCCATTGCCAGAAAGCCTGATCCTGATTGCCGGGATAGGAATCGTTATCAGCATCGCCCGAGCGCCAGATTTGATTTGCTTCGCCAGTGCGCGCGTTGCCGACCCAAATTGCCCAAGGCTGCAGACGATCTCGATCGATTGAAAACGTGTCGGGCACGCTAAACTGACGAATGAATGCGATGCGGGTTCCGTCAGGCGACCAGCGCGGCGCCGTGTCGCGATCGACACTAGGGGAAATGAAGCGCAGCTGATTCGTGCGGATCTCGTAAATCGAGATGAAACTGTGATCGCCGCGCATTGAGGCAAAGGCGAGCTGCGTTCCATCCGGGGACCAGGTCGGCGCACTGACGTTGCCCCGCATTTCAAAGAGCTTTCGCTCTTTTCCGCCAATGGCCGGGGCGGTCAGGAGATCGCCGCCGCGAATCCAAAGCACTTGATCACCCACAGCCGTAAAAATCGGTGATTCACCTTCACCGATCCTTGTTATGCGGCCGGTGCGCGTGTCCACTGCCCAAACTTCTTTTTTTGTTCCCGCGGGATCTGACGTTGGATTGGTGTATTCGCCTGCCGAGTTTTTTCCCTGCTCGCCCCCGCGGGCAAAAGCGATCAGATTGCCGCTCGGAGCGAACACAAGATCAGTCAACTCGCCGCCATCGTCACTGTCGTAGTGGGTCAGTTGCCGCGCGACAAACGTCGGCGCTTCGGCAATCCAAATGTTTCGTTTTCCCTCAGCATCGAAGGCCCACGCGATGCGGTCCCCACGCTTGGTCGTGACTAAATCCGAAGGAAACGGCGAACTCGTGACTTGCTCAAGGCTGAAGCTTTGCGTCTTGGCAAGGCCGGCACAGGCCAGCGTCAAACTCATTGCCGAAAGAACCAGAGCAAATCGTTTGCAAGCTTTCATGATTGGGCTCCTCTTGCGAAATCGTCGTTGGAACTGGCAAAGCGAAGGATTCTAACACGTGGGAAGAGCGTTAAACTCGTCAATGTTTGCGTGACCAATTCCATCTGATATCTTGGCAACGCCATTAACAGCTCACGAGTACGCACAAGTGGGACACACACATAATCATGCTAACGCCGTTATCGGGCGGCGCTTGGCGGCATCAATCTTTATCACGCTGGCGTTTGTGATTGCGGAAGCGATTGCCGGCTACTTTGCCCATTCCCTGGCCTTGCTTTCGGACGCCGGTCACAATTTTGCTGACGCATTAGCGCTGGTTTTTTCGTGGTACGGCATCTGGATCGCGCGTAAGCCCTCGACGCAGACGCGTACGTTCGGTCATCACCGAGTCGGGATTTTTGCGGCCCTCGTGAATGCGGTTTCACTAGTGGTGATTGCGATTTTGATCTTTTGGGAAGCCGCCGATCGATTGGGCCATCCCGCTCCAGCGCACCCTACACCGATGATCGCGGTGGCCCTCGTCGCAATTATTATCAACGGCGCGATTAGTTATTGGTTGCGGCGTGATGCAAAGCACGACATCAACGTGCGTAGCGCTTATCTGCACATGCTGGGCGATGCGATTTCAGCCGCTGGCGTGGTGGCCGCTGGGCTCGTGATCGTCTTCTTCGGCCTTTCAATCGCCGATCCGATCGTTTCAGTCTTGATCGGGTTGTTAATCCTCTGGAGTTCATGGGGTATGTTGCAGGAATCCGTGAACGTGCTGCTGGAAGCAATTCCAAAGGGCATGAATATGGATGACGTCGAACAGACGATTGCCGGAGTGAGCGGTGTGCTCGCCGTTCATGATCTGCACGTCTGGACCATCGGCTCAGGCATCATCGCGTGCAGTTGCCACATAACCGTCGGCGAACAAAGCATCCGTAGCGGTCAGGATGTGTTGCGCGCAGTAAATGACGCCCTAGAACACGGTTTCGGCATTTCACATTCCACGATTCAGGTCGAGGTTGAGGGATGCGATCCAAACGACATGTATTGCATCGCACGAGCGGCAACGCACGGCCGACGGGCGTAACACTGAGCAATGATGCCAACTATTCAACTCGCATATGGCCGCGACCCAGTAGAAGTCGAATATGATCCAGAGCGTTTCGCAGTTCTCTCAGTAACTCACGATTCAAGGCCATTGACAGACGCGGAAATCGGCGCCGCCATCGACGATCCGATAGATTCACCGCCTCTCGAAGAACTCATTGAACCGGGCGATTCTGTGCTTTTAGTAGCGTCTGACGCCACGCGCGCAACCGGCAGCGCGCAAATAATTAACCTGCTAGTACGGCGGCTAATTCAAAATGGTGTTGCGCCTGCTGACATTGCGATCATCTTTGCCACCGGGATACATCGCGCTGTTCGCGACCAAGAGAAAGCTGAACTGCTCACTTCGTTCATCGTGCAACGCATCCGCACGATCGACCACGATGCTTACGACGCAGCGAACCTGATTCAAATCGGGACAACCGCAGACGGCAGTCCGATCGAAGTCAATCGGGCGCTTAAAGACTATTCGAAGGTCCTTCTCATCGGCGGAGTCGGCTTTCATTACTTCGCGGGTTTCACCGGTGGACGCAAGTCCATCTGTCCGGGGCTGGCATCCGCGCCCACCATCGAAGCAACGCACATGCTCGCGCTGGATTTCGAGCGAGGCGGGCGACGAGCCGGCGTCGGCACGGGCTTGCTGAAAGGCAACGCGGTAAGCGAAGAATGCGAGCGAGTCGCCGCCCTCATCAATCCGACCTTCGGCATCAACGTAATCGTGGATGAGAATGGCAGAGTCGAAGTAGTCTTTACTGGACACTGGCGCACGGCACACGAACGCGCGTGCGAGGCATACATTGGCGCACACTCAGTCAATATCACTGAGAAGCGCGGATTGGTCATAGTCAGTTGTGGCGGCTTGCCTTACGACATCAACATGATTCAGGCACACAAGGCTCTGGACATGGCGACTCAAGCTTGCCTGGACGGCGGTACAATCATTTTGCTCGCTGAATGCAGCGATGGATTGGGGCGGGCGGACTTTTTGAAATGGTTTGACTCCGAAAACTCCGCGGCCCTCGAGCGTCGTTTGCGCGAACATTACGAAGTTAACGGACAGACAGCGTGGGCGCTCCTGACAAAAACAGAGAGATTTAGCACACACATCGTGACGAAGCTTGATGAGCAAAGCGTGCGCAGCATGAGAATGATTCCAGCGCAAAACATCGAATCTGTTTTTTCTACTGTTCCGGCAAACGCAACCGGTTACTTCATGCCGAGAGGCGCGGCACTGCTGCCCTCGTTGGTTAGTCATCCTCTTCAAGGTGTGGATCGGTCGCAGCCAGTGGTCCAACGGGAACGGTAAGCAGCGGTGCAACACCGTGGCTAAGCACTCTTTCACTATGGCTGCCGCGCAATGCGTCGAGGAATTCATTGCGACCATCAGTCGACATGACAATTAGATCGGCATTGATCTCTCTCGCGACACCGACGATCGATTGAATCACGTCGCCCGATTCCAGGCGTTTCTCCCATCTCCATCCGCTGACTTCCGGAAAGCGAACTGCCGGCATGGACGATTTGCTGCCAACATGCATCAGGGTGAAAGCGCCTGCGGGACAATCGAGGCGTTTGACTAATCGGCTCGCGGCATCGACTGCAGGCTGTGAGTCCGGTGATTGCGCGATCGGAATGAGGACGCGTTTCAAGTGTACTGAACCATCTTCAGCCGAGACAAATCCATTGCTGTTCGCGGGAATAAATAGAGTCGCTTGCCACGCTGTGCGGGCAATTGGCTGCGACACAGAACTGCCCAACCAACGAACTCGGCCTTCGTGATTGCTGGTCGCCAGCACGATCAAATCGACAGGTTCGTGCTCCAGGAAATCGAGCACGCCTTTGACCGGGTCACCTCGTTTAGCGACGATTTTGGAAGCTCTTACTCCCAGCTGCCCGACCGCCGACCTTGGGCTATCTGCCGGTAGCAGTTTCCATCGTTCGAGGGTTTTTCGGATTCCCGGAAAGTTAAAGGACGATGGTTCGCCTCCATCACTAACGTTAAGCAGGGTGAGTTTTGATTTTGTAAGGACGGCCGCTTTGAGCGCGTGATAAAACGCCGTCAGACTTGCTTCGGAAAAATCCGTGGGGTGCAGAACACTCTCAATCGCATCATTCATAGTTCCCACTCAAAGGCGCGGATGCCAAGAGTGGAATTGACACTACTGGTCAGGTCGGCTGCACAGGAACTGTCAGAATTGACAGTAGGACATAATTCGCCGGCGAGTCTGATGAAAGACGATGCCGACAGTTGGCCTAAGGCGCGCTTCTTAGCACAATCTTCCGCTCGCGATTTCCCAACTGCAAAACGACTGGACGATTCAGTTGAATCGGATGCTCTTCGCCATCGATGCTGATGACGAAGTTCGTCGGCGGCGTCGGGCGTTCACTCTCAGAAGGTGGCACCGTTTCACCGGGTTTCGCAACGTCCACGGTTCGAGTCAGCAAATTGGTGGCGACGATTCGCCAGGTTGCCGGGGAGCATCGCAAACGTAGTCCGGGCGTGTCAGTCGCGGCCGTCTCATCGACCGCCAGCGCATCCAGCTTGAACAACCCTTCGCCGCAGCGCACGCCGGCCGAATCGTAGAATGTCGCCCAGCCGCTTACGTACGTGTAGAAGGCGCCGCTGATGTTTTTGACGGACAACTTAACGTTCATCACAGGTGAATCGTCGCTGCCATTTAGCATTTGTGTCGCCAAACGCGCTTCGATAGCGGGTGCGCCGTGCGAATCGGCGGCGAGCGCCGGCTGATCTAAAGCGACACGCGGTTCAGTTGGTTGAGCAGAAGCGATCACGAACAAACAACAGACGAATATTGCAGAGAGCATCAGGTGTTTCACAGCAGTTCCTCCCGATTTGTTTGACGCTAGCTTAAATCTATTTTCGCGGCCGCACCAGTTTCTTCGGCGCATGTTTTCCGGGCTGGTAGGCGCAGACGCGGTTTCGGCCGGAACGTTTCGCACGATACAAAGCCGAGTCTGCTTTCTCAACCAACTGAATTGGATCGCTCGCATCTGTGGGGAACGACGCGACGCCGATGCTGATCGTCATGTGATGTTTACGGTGCTCACCCTCAGTGCCGCGACGCGTCGCAGAAAACTGATACTTGTCGATTGCTGTACGCACGCGCTCTGCGGCGACCATGCCCTGGGCGTAGTCAGCGTCAAGGAGGAACGCGGCGAACTCTTCGCCGCCAAACCGCGCCCCCACATCGCCGGCGCGTAACGATCCGCGAATGACGCCGCCAACCTCTTCGAGCGTCTCGCTGCCGACCAGATGGCCGTAGGTGTCGTTGACCTCTTTGAAATGATCGAGATCCATCATCAGCACGCAGAACGGACGGTCTTCGGCCTCGGCGCGGGCGGCTTCGCGGCGCAACTCAGAGAAGAAAGATTTGCTCGTCAGCAGACCAGTCAAATCGTCGTGGACCAGGAGACGGTGAATCTGCTGCTGAAACTCGCGATCGATCTCGTCGAGCATCTCGAAGCGAATCAATTGATCGCCGATCACAAACTTGTCGCCATCTTCGAGAAATGCTTCGTTGATCGGTTTGCCATTAAGCAAAGTGCCATTCGTGGACTTGAGATCAATCAGCCGGTAGCGCACTTCACCAGTCGCATCGTCTCGCTCAGTACGAATCTGCGCGTGCAGACGTGACGCCTGAGAATCGTTGATGCGCACGTCAGCATCGAGAGCGCGTCCGAGCGTCACTTCAACGCGTTCCAGGGGGATCTGCACTGCCAGCAATTCGCCGCGCAAGAACACTAGCGCCGGTCGCCGCTCTGGGTGGGAATCTCCCGGCTGTCGGCCTTGCGTAGTACTCAGTTGGGTGCCGTTGGAAATCTCTTCGATCTTAGTTGTCATTGGCAGGCGCTCGCACAGTTCGGCGTCCCGTTCGGTTCGAAGCGCCATGGGTATCTTATCGCGCCGCTTCAGTCGGCATCAATAGTTTGATTTTTCTTTGCGCGCTTGTCCCGTGCGGATGCGGCCTCTATAATTCGGTTTTCGGCCAATCTTTCACAAAACCGCAGTCGCGGAATTGCTAAGGGGAACACAATAAGATCATGCCTTGTAACATCGACACCTCCGAAATTGAGCCGTTGGTTTGCCCAAATGCGCCGCCCGATTTATCGGTCGAACGTGTGGCCGTGGCCAAACTACCCACCGAATGGGGGGACTTTGAGATCGCGGGATACCGCTCAAAGACGAGCAGTGAAGAGTTTGTAGTGCTTTTCAAGGGCAATCTCCGCCCGGACCTGCCGACGCTCGTGCGCATTCACTCGCAGTGTTTGACGGGCGATGTCTTTGCCTCAGAGAAGTGTGATTGTGGTCAACAACTGCACGCGACGATGCAGATGATCGAAAAGGAGGGTCGCGGCGCGATTGTTTATCAGCAACAAGAAGGACGCGGCATCGGCATCATCAACAAGATTCGCGCCTATGCCTTGCAGGACCAGGGCGCGGATACAATCGAAGCGAACGAGCGGCTAGGTCTCGCCGTCGATGCGCGCGAGTACCGCCAATGCGCTGAAGTCTTGTTCGATCTGGGCTTGTGCAAGGTACGTGTGATTTCTAACAATCCAGGAAAACTACAAGCACTACAAGAAGCGGGAATGGAGATCGTTGAACGCGTGGCGATTGAAATTCCGGCTTCGGATAGAGCAACCGCCTACCTGCGCACCAAGAAAGAAAAGATGGGCCACTTATTGGAGTTGGAAACGCGTAATCTTGGCTAGTCACCACGTTGAGCACAAAGGCTCGGCCGCATTCGTCGCGACAACCCGCAGACAATCAAAAGAAATATCCGTCCCGGCGAAGCTATTGCTTGCTTCTAAGTTCCTTTATTGTGCCGCGTATTTTTTCCGCGTCGGCGGCTTGAGGTTCAAGTTGAAGATACTTCTCGAGCTGATCGGCGGCTTCTTTATTCTTCTTCGCGCTCATATAGAGTCCACCGAGGTATTTATGCGGCGGCGCCAGATTCTCTCCGCCATTGCCGATCGCAAGTTCCATTTCGGTCTGCGCTTCTTTGTACTTTCTTAACCTGATAAAAACCAATCCGAGATAATAATGCGCGTTCGGTCCGCGGCTATTAAGCTTAATGGCCTGGGACAGATGATGTTCGGCGTCACTGAGCCGCTGGCTGGCTTCATCCATGTTTTTGTCGGCGATGCTGGTGGAACTCAAGTTATAAAACGCGATTCCCAGGTTCAGATGCGCACTCGCATCTGTATCCTTAATCTTCAGCAACGCGCGATAAGTGCTTACCGCCTTGTCCATCTGACCCAAGCGCATGTATTGCATCCCCAGGTCGGCGAGCGCCATGGTAAACGTCGGATGAAGCTTGATGGCCTGCTCGAACATTTCCACAGCTTTCTTGCTGTCGCCTTTCGCCGCCGCGTCTGTGCCTTTCGAATAGAAGTCGTATGCCGCCTTCGGCACTCCCCCTAACCCGGGATTACTTTCCAGATTGGGCCGCAGATAAATTGGCACCTGGTAAACCGGCGCCGGTCCTTCGATGTTAATACTCTCGCGGGCAAGGTCGTATTCCTTCCCCGCATTGACGATTAGTTGGTATGGTCCAGCGCCCAGATTATTAAAAGTGAAAACGCCATCCTGGTCAGCGAACGTCGTCCGGCTCCCGGAATATGGCGTCTCGAGCGTGATTCTGATCGTCGTTGCTGGCGGTGTTCCGCTCGCAAAGATAATTCGCCCCTGAATTGAACGACCACCGTCTGTTCCCGCGGCTTCTCCGCGATTAGCACCCAATGCCTGCGCGGATGCTGACACCGCGAGAAACAGAACCGAGGTCAATAAGCAAATACCTAGGAACGTGTGGCGAAATGAGAGAGGTGTTTTCATAAGCTGCATTCCGCTTTTAGTTTAATCACGCCGCGCCCGAAGCTCCTTGATCGTAGCTCGGGTTCGTTCAGCGTCCGGCGCATTCGGCGCTAATTTCAGATACGTTTCCAATTCATCAGCAGCAAGTCTGTGCTGCCCGTTTCTCCAATAGATTCCTGCAAGATAATAATGGGCTGAAGCAATTTGATCACCGCCCAGCTGTACCGCTCGCTGTAATTCTTTTTCCGCTTCGGTATAACGCTTCTGATCGCCCGGGCCCGCGGACTGTTGGTGAAGTAAGGCAATACCCAGGTACATGTGCGCGGTTGCCGCGCTGTCATTTTTTTGTAAGACGATCCGCAACTGCTCCTCGGCCGCGGTAAACTCTTTTTTCTGCAGCAACGCGATGCCGTAATTAAGGCGGGGAATAAAATCTTCCGGCGCAACGCGCACTGCCGTCTGCAACGTTGTCACTGCCTTGCCTACCTGGCCGACGATCAAGTATTGCACGCCAAGTTCGTTGAGCGCCCGGGGGAAATTCGGATAGAGACTTATGGCAGCCTCCAATTCCGCGATGGCTTTTTGGTGATCGGAAGCGCGAAGCGATTCCAACGCTTTGTAATAGTGATCTACGGCGGGTTTTGGGAGAGCTGCGAGGTTTGCATCTACCACACCCGGCTTGGTGCTATTCGTCTTCTTGGGTAGGAGGTATATCGGGACAATGATGAAACGGGGCGGCGCCGATACCGAGCTGCCGCTGCCTCTAATACTCGAACTGCCGGGGTCGTCGATATAGACAGGCTCTCGAACACCGTCATAGTCGTCGGTGCCGGGAATTACTACGGTGTAGGATCCCGCCGCAAGGTTTCGAAAACTGAACGTACCATTAAAGTCTGAGATTACCGTCAGTGTTCCCGTGCCCGTAGTCTCGAGGGTAATCTTGATGCCTCCGTCGGCCTTGCGCCCCGATGGAAAGTAAATGCGCCCTTCGATGGTGTGACGGCCACCGGTACCGGTGTAATCGATTGCTCCTTGAGCTCTTATTTCGGGAGCAAGTAAGAGCAAGAAGGCAGGGCCCAACAACCAAAATAGCCGTTGACTCGCGGCGAAGATTGCAGCTCGCCGATCCAAAAGACTATTCATTTTAAAGCCCCTTCCAGGACAATACGCGCGCGAGAAAATCAAGGGAGAATCGGGCGAAAAATATAAGGGAGGAGCGAGACTTTTTTTCTCGCCCCTCCCGCTGAAAGCTTCACGCGCCGGGCATGCGCCCTCGCACGGGAAGGTTAAGGTTGGTAATTAGAAGCTGAACTTCGCTCCCAAACGCAGCGCCGACGGGAATTGGTACGTCAGCCCGGTTCCGTAGAACGGATTCGCGAACTGAATCGACTGTGCTCCCGAGATGCCGCTGTTAATGCGCAGCGTCGAATCGAGCCGCGTGGCGCGCTGCGTGTTGGTCACGTTGAACCAATCTGCAGTGAAGCGCAATTCGCGGTGCTCACCCAACTTGATCGGGAAGTAACCACCCAGATCCAGCTGCCAGGTCGTCGGAGACCGGTTCGAGCCGGCACTGACTCCACCCGGTGCATCGGCCGGAATGATGGCCGTTCCGCGCTGGACGAGGAATCCCTCATCGTTTCCGTAAACCGGATGCGGAATCTGGGCATTGAATGGAATTCCGGACAACATGTAGAAGTTGGCCGAGACCAGGATGCCCTTCCAGGGTGTCCGATAGCTGCTGTTGAGTTTCAACTGATGCGGCTTGTCATTTGGCAGCCGTCCGTAAAGATTGACGTTCAAGCTCGGCAGATCGAACAACGACGTGATGTTGGGGTCGGACTGACCGTTGTCGTTGCGGAACAGACCTTCGTAGTTACCAATCAGGCTCGAGTACACATACGAAGCGATGAACTGATAGTTGTTCGAGAAACGCTTCGTGGCGGTGAATTCGAGTGCCCGGTAGTAACGACGCGCGCGACCGAAACAACCAATACCTGGCGTGTTGCAGGCAATTTGTTCGGTCAGGCTTTCGCCTGGGTTAAACAAGAAGTAGGTCGTGCCGTCATCGAACGAGCCGTCTTCAATAACTGAACCCTGGTTACGGTAGATACCGCGGAAACCCAGTGTCAGATCTCTGACCACCTCGTACTCAACGCCCGCCGTAACTTCATTGTTCGTTTGCGGTTTGAGATCCGGATCGATCGGGGTCGCTTCACAACCTAAACAACCCAACCCGGAGGCGCTGCCGGCAATAATCGCCGAACCGCTCGGAGCACCATAGCGGTTGACGTTCGCGTTGCGATCGAGCTGAATGTCAGCACCGCCCGCGCGAACGTTAACGTCAAGTGGAATTGGGGTTTCCAGCACACGGGCATAGTTAGCGAACAGCTTGCCTTTGCCCTTGCCAGTGAAGTCCCAAATTATTCCGACACGTGGCTGCAGGTTGTCTTTGAAGTTATTGAGCTTCAAGTAAGTCAACGAGCCGGAATAGGCTTGCTGATAGTCCCAACGCAATCCAAAATTGACTTGCACCGTGGGCTTGATCTTGAATTCGTCCTGAATGTAGAAACCTTCCATGCGGGTTGTCGTGTTGCCATCACCAGTATTGAGACTGAAATCGCGAGTCCGGTAGCTGGTGGCAATCAGGATCGGGTTGACGCTGAGCTGCGCGGCCGTAAGAGCGGCATTCGTGGTGACGCTGGTGATACCCGCCGGGCCCGTTCCCGCTGTGATCAACCGATTGAAGGTCGTAGTGATGGTAGCGGTCGGACACTGAGCCGCAGTCGCACTCACCGGGATACATACGCCGAAATTGTTGGTGACGCGGACACCGCCCGGCATATTGGTCGCCGGGAACGGAACGCCCGTTTCTTCACCCGTCGGATCGGTGTAAGTCCTGCCTGCGCCGCTCGACTTAGTGTGGATTTTGTATTTGTTGTCGCCCCACTCGAATCCGTACTTAATCGTGTGCCGGCCGTAGATGTTCTGGAAACGCGCGGCAAACTCGAGGCGATCGCGATCCTGGGTGGAAACCAGACCGAAGCCATCGCGAGTGTAATTGCGAACCAATGACCCGCCGTTGCGACCATCGACGTACGAGATGATCAGCGAGTTAAGATTTCCCAGCGTGCGTTCGGTATTGGTAACCGTGACTGGTACCACGCCGCCCCCGCGGGCTACGGCAAAGTTATCGAGGTTAAGAGCCACATCCGCGACGCTCGCAGCCGGAATTGTGTCTGCGCGCTGCAAGTGCAGACCACCCATGAATTCACCGATCCATGTTGGTGTAATCGTCGAATTCAAACGCGCAGTGTAGTTATGGCCGCCGGTATTAATTGTGCCTCGGAAGCTATCTATATTTGCACCGAAACCATTGTCCGGCACGCGCGCGTTCACGCGGAACAGGAAACCTTCCTGTTTCGTGAAATCACCAAACGTTGAAAGCGTCAGCGTATTCTTCTGGTTAATTCCCCAGGTGAGTTTGCCGGCGTAGAACGGCGTGGTGACTTTGTTGTCAACCGGAAGCAGGAACGTCTGCGTCAGGTACGTATTTTCGCGGCGATGCGGATTGAACGCGCCGAAAAACCAAAGCTTGTCTTTGATAATCGGCCCACCAATGTCAACGCCGGCGTCGATTTCCGAAAAGCTTTCCGGAATGGCGCCGGTGAACGGGACGTGCTTCACGTCGCGCACCAGGCCTTTGGTAGTGAAATACGCGAACGCATCACCGCGAAATTCATTACTACCACTCTTGGTGATGACGTTGAAGATGCCGCCAGTGGCGCGGCCGTATTCTGCACTGTAAGAACCGGTCTTGATTTCAACTTCCTGAATAAACTCGAACGGAAGGTTCGCGCCTGAACCGCCGAAAGCCGGGTCCGTCGTGTTCACGCCATCAAGGATGTAGTTGTTTTCCGGACCAGATGCGCCCCCCACTGAAGGATCACGATCACGGCCTGAGGCGTCCTTCAGACCCGAAGGCGCAACCGTCGGAGCAATCGTGTAAAGTCCCTGAACCGTACGCGTGGTTGGGAAGTTTGAAAACTGCTCGTTCGTAATGTTGCTGCCGCTCGTGTTGCTCGTGACGTCAACTCCGGCGCCTGCTCCGCCCGTTACCGTAACAGTTGCGGTTTGACCCTTAATAGCCACTGTCACATTACCAGTACTAACCTTATCGAGATTTACCTCAACCTGCCCTTCGCGCTTGGTTTCGGCAAACCCAGCTACTTCGGCGACGGTGACATCATACTTTCCTGGAGGAAGGTTCGAGATGCGATACCTACCCTGGTCATCCGTATTCGCACTCTGCGGCGAAATGAGGGTCGAAGCCGTGACCGTGACTCTAGCACCCGGCACGGGGTTTCCATTCGGGTCGGAAACCACCCCCTCAATTGCACCCGTTGTTGCGGTCTGTGCCATGGCACTCACTGCGAACAGCGCCAGGCACATCGCAAAAACGAACATCAAAACTTTTCTCATTTTTTGTTTCCTTTCTTAGAAGCCCGAAAATCGGGCCGTCGAGTTATCAACATTAAATTCAATGGCTAATCGCCTAACTCAATCGATCAGCCTAATCATTCCTGTTTCAATGGCGGCGTCGCGGTGTTCCTTGTCGGCAACTCTGTAAATTCTCATCCCGGTCATCCGCAAAAGACTAAATTCCTAGAGCTTTTAAGCAATGACGATGCCATAGCAGGCTCGGCTGAGAGACCGCGAAAACCCGCGATTTTGGCTATTTACGAGCGTTTGTAAATCCGAAATTTCGGTTTTACTCCGAAATTCCGAAAAAGTGGGGCTAGGGCGTGGTCCTTAATTTCCTGATGGCCTCGCGAATAGCTTGAGCATTCTTCGCGTCGGGAGATTTCTTAAGGTATTCCTCCAGTTCGTTGGCTGCGCGCGCGCGGTCCCCGCGCTTTTCGTAAATACGTGCCAGCTGCAGGTGGACATCGGCAAGCTTGTGTCCGCTTAAGTCTCCCGCGTTGAGGAGAAATCGCTCGGCGTCGTCCAGCGCTTTGTCCCGGTCCTTCCGGGCGGATTCTGACTGAGATGGATCGATCAAAGCGGCGTACTCAATATGTGCAACTCCGTTCATGTAGGGGTTGGCTGGATTCTTTGGATTGAGTCGCGCAGCTTCGTTAAGTACTGCGAATGCCATCCGGTAATTCTGCTGCGCGATCATGATCAAGCCAAATGATTGATACAGCCGATCGTCATTTGGATTGATCTCTCGCGCGCGATCTAATTCGTCAATCGCCTCCTTGAATAGTCCGTCCTTAACGAAATAATTGCCAAGTGCAAGATGGGCCTCAAAAAAAGCGGGAAAGATTCGCAGAGCCTCACGGATCTTAATAATCGCCTCTGGGCGCTTTCCTTCGTGCTCAAGTTTCTGCGCCTGCTCGAATGCCTGTGCAGCAGGTTTTGGCACGTCCTGAACAAATGCATTTACAACGGCTGCGGGGCCAATCGATTTTCCGCGCAAAGGTCTTAGCTGAATGTCCTGGGTAAAGAGTTGCGGCGCGGCCCCGAACGCTGTGAGCTCGGCGGTGACTCGCGTTGTTTCAAAACTGAGGTCGTCTCCCTCAGCCGTTAGTTCATAAGTTCCTCTCGCTAGACCGCTAAACGAAAAATGACCGCCGGCGTCAGTGAACGTCTCGTACATTGGACGACCGCCGTAAGTGAGGGTAACGCGCACTGATTGCGGAGGTGGACCTCCGTTCGGCGCAATTACTTTCCCCTGTAGAGTGTGCCCGCCCTGCGCAACCACTGCCGGCGCGCCCGCAAAAAACAGCAGCGGCAGAAATAGCCACACGCACTTTTTCAGGTTCGTTCCCCCAGTCATTCGCGGAGGTATTAAAAAAATTCATGGGGCACTCAAAAACTTTCGAGTGCCCCACATTATTGGAGAGAGTAATTTCTCCGTTTTGTTAGAACGTGAAGCGAACTCCGAGTTGAGCCTGGAACGGAATTCCGAGAGGTTCTGAGAATCCGGTAGCGCCAAAGAAATTGATTGGCTTACCGAAATCCGACTCACCCGTGACGTTCTGGAATTCGCGTCCGAAGTTCGCCGTGTTGAAGACATTGAAAGCTTCAAAGAACAACCCAAGTCTTCTCTGTTCACCAAACTTGAAGAACTTCGAAACGCGAACGTTCAGCTGCGAGAAGTTGTCGCCTTTCATAGTGTTAGGCGGCAAGCTGTGCTGATCGTTTCCATCACGCGAATCACGATTTTCGAACGTGACCCCGTCCTTATTGATGTCACACACGCAATCCGGGAAGACGCTCCAGTTTCGCGCTGAAGCCAGCTGGAAAATGGGCGCGACCTGAAAGCCCCACTTCAAATCAAAGATGCCCGAGATGACGAAGCGATGACGCTCGTCGGAATCGGTGGGCCCGAAGTCCGCGGCCGGATCAAACTTCTGGAATTGGTTCTGCGCGACATTGCCGAAATCGCCAGTCTGGCCAAACCACGCCTGGGCTTTGGACAGGGTGTAGTGCGCATTCAACTGAAACTTGTTTGCATAACGCCTCTTGAAGGAAACGGTAAACGCGTCGTACCGCGAGCGCCCGTCTGATTGCGCCACTGTGATGCGCGCAAATGGTGACGGCGTGCCAAACGCCGCGGTCAACTCGGCGGCGTGTGCCGCGAACGCCGGTGCAAGCAAGCGTGGCGGAGTCGGATCGTTCCGTTGCGCATTAATCAGCGGCCCAATTCGCGGATTGATGTCCAGCGAAGTGAACTCGTGCAAACCAAGGATATGAACATAGTCGAACTCGAGCGCCATGTTCTTTCCTACTTCCTGGGCGAAGCCCAGGTTCCACTGTTGCGAATACGGAGATACGAAATCCTGATCCAGCATTCGTCCGCGAGTACCCGGCAACGGATTGTTGAGCGGACGTGGAATGGTCGGCGGCGGAGAGTTGAGACTGAGGTTGTCGCCGTCGTTCAGGAACGTCGCGTAGATCTCCGGATTAGCCTGTTGCACCGCAAACAGTGGCACGTTCAAAAAGGATTGATCGTAGTAGATGCCGTAGCCGCCACGAATCACCGAGCGTGAGTTGCCGCGGAAATCCCAGGCAAAGCCAATGCGCGGCGAGAAGTTGTTTTTGTCATCGCTCACCACATGGTTCGCAAACGGACTGCCGATGATTTTAAGCGCGCGATAAGCGCGGTTGTCCGCAGCGTGTGCGTGATCGACAAAACCGATATCGACGTCGTAGCGCATGCCGAGATTCAATGTAAGGTTCCGATTGACCTTCCAGTCATCCTGAACATAACCGGCGAACTGCTTAGCGCCATCACGCAGACTGAATCCCGGGTCACCGCCTGACAGCAAAATTTCGGAGACGACGCCAAATCCAGCGAGTTGCGCGGCCGTACACGTCGACGGTCCGACGAGTGTGGAGCAAGTGATTGGACCGGGAAGAACCTGCGCCGTATTGAACCCCTGTGGAAACTGTCCGGGGTTTTGCGAAATTTCACTCGGATTGAAAAAGAAGTCGTATTCAGGCGCCGAGTTGAAGGCGAAGAGACCACCGAGCGTAGGCTCGTACACAAAGTCCACCCCGAACTTAAATCCATGATTTCCGCGGATCCAACTAAGGTCGTCGCGGAATTGATGTTTCTTCTGGAGTGTCTGTTGCGGAACGTTTCCGTTGCGGCCCACGATGATGCCATTTGGGAAAGTCAGATTGTTCAGATCCGTCGTCGCCAGGATTTGGTTGTCGAAGGTCGAGTACTGATAGACGAACTGATTGACGATCCTCTGATTCAGCGTGCGGGTCCACGAACCAAGAAAGTTGTAGAGCGTGTTCAGCGACTTGTTGCCGCCGGACAAATCTGTGTTCACGATCAGAAATCCCGCCTGATCATTCAGCGCGTCATTGTTCTGGCCGGCAAAGCGAAATACCAGCGCGTCTTTGTTGCTGGGATTGAAGTCTGTCTTGATCGTGTACTGCGTATCATTGAAAGGCTGCGGCAGCAACGCGACGGACTTGTAGCCGAGCGGCTCGAGAAACTTGATTTCATTCTGAATCGTGACCGGCACGAAAGAATTGCCGCGCTCACGCGTGTGCTCAACCGTGCCGAAGAAAAACGCCTTGTTCTTCTTTATTGGGCCACCAAACGATCCACCGAACTGCTGGCGGCTAAATGGCAGCTTGAGAGCGTCCGCAGTAGACTCGCCGCGAGCCTCGGCCAGGAGCTTGGGCGCATTCGCATTTAGCGCGTCATCGCGGAAGAAACCAAAAGCGGAACCATGGAACTCGTTGGTGCCGCTCTTTGAAACAACCGAGAGCAACGCTCCGCCCGATCGGCCGTTCGCCGCGGAAAAGCGTTGGGTGGAAAGCGCGAACTCCTGAATGCCTTCCATGGAAAAGTTTTGCAGGATGCCGCCGACTGCGTTGTCTTTGTTGTCACCGCCGTCGATGGTGATGTTGAGATTTCTGCCGCTCGAACCACCGATCGAGAAAGTTCCAACGCGTGCTTTCGTCGGATCGAAAGAGGGCGCGAGGGTGGCGCCGGGAATCAGCACGGCTAAAGACGCAAACGATCTTCCGTTTACCGGAAGATCTTCCATCTGTCGCCGATCAATTACACCGCTTACCTCAGTTTTTGTGGTTTCGACCAACGCCGTGTTTTCTGACGTGACCGTTACCTGCGCGGTGGTGCCGGCGGGTTTCAATTCCGGATCGAGCGACACGCGCGCGAGCACATTCACGGTTACCGACTCTTGAACGTACTTCGCGAAGTTATTCGCTTCAACCTCGAGGCGATACGTTCCTGGTACGATTTGCGAGATTTCGTAGACGCCATCACCGCTACTCGTCGCGGTGCGCGTTACATTAGTACCGGTATTAATCAGCCTCACCGTGGCGCCCGGAATGGCGGCACCATTTTGATCTTTCACTACTCCGGTAATGCTGCCCGAATTGGCGGTTTGTGCCGAAACGGTAATGCCGAGAACTGCGAGGCACACTGCCGCAAAGAACAGAAGCTTCTTCATGGTTTCAAGTCCTTTCGTAGAGGTGTTTGCTGACTGCGTGGCATAGATAATGCGCTCAAGCAGGCCTCTTTTGGAGAAGTATTTGAAATCCGCGATGGGGTTCACTCAAGCACCTTTCGCGTGAGCCACGTATTAGTTTGTAACAGAAGCAATGGGAATGCCATAGCGGTGTCTCGGACAGGTTGTCAAAAGTCTCAGGTTTCTGGCGGAACTCGCGCGACTGCAAATCCGAATTTTTGGTTTTGCTCAGAAAGTTGGAAATCACTCGTCCCGGATTCGCTGAGTTCACCGTCTCTTTGGGTCATGCCGCTGTGTTAGACTGCGGTCTCAACTCCTCGATAACTAGGCCGAGAAATTGTCTCAAAGAATCTACCGCGACCCCGTTCACAACATCATTCCTCTGCGCGAGGACGCCGAGGGCCGATTGATGGTTCGGCTGATCGATGCGCCTGAGTTCCAGCGGCTGCGGCGAATCAAACAGTTGGGACTGGGACTGTACACCTACCAGGGCGCGGAGCACTCGCGCTTCACACACAGTCTCGGCGCAGCGCATTTGATGACGCGCATTCTCGATCGGCTCAGTGACAGCTACGAGATCGATGCCGACGATCGCATCGCGGCGCGCGCTGCGGCGCTGCTTCACGACGTCGGCCATGCGCCGTTCTCGCATGCGATGGAAAAGACGCTTGGCGTGCATCACGAGGAACTGACGATCGCCGCGATCACCTCTGAAGAAACTACGCTCTGCCAAACGCTCGCGTCACACAGCCGCGACTTGCCGGCGCGAGTTGCGTCGATCATCGCCGGTGATTTCAAACCGGCAGCGCTGGCCCAACTGGTCTCTTCCCAACTCGATGTCGATCGCATGGATTATCTGCTCCGCGATTCATTGATGACTGGCGCAAAATACGGCCTTTACGATCTGGAATGGATCATCAACGCGCTTCAGATCGACGAGACGCATGATCGCGTCTTTGTGGCCGCGCGTGGTGTATACGCGGTCGAGGAATACTTGCAAGCACGCTACTACATGTTTCGTCAGGTTTATTTTCATCGCACGTTGCGATCGGCAGAAGCCGTGCTGCGTTCAGCGCTGCGACGCGCGTTGGAGATCACAACCAGCGGCGGGGATGTCTGGCATGTACCCGGCGCCGCATTTGCAAAAGTCCTGCGCCGCGAGCGCCTGACGATCAGCGAGCATCTTGAGATCGACGACTCCGACGTCATTTTCCACTTGAAGCAATGGCGGGAGGATAGTGATCAGATTCTGCGCGATCTCAGCCACCGTTTTGTCAGCCGAATGTTATTCAAAGCAATCGACCTCGACATGCCAATAGACGAACGCGCGGACTTCATTAACGCCGCTCGCCAGGTTGTGACGCGCGCCGGATTCGACGCTGAGTATTACTTCATCGAAGATCGCGCAACCGATGTTCCCTACTACGGTTACTACACGGGTGAGGGCGACGAAGAGCATGGTCGAATCTATGTCGAAGACGGATATGCCCATCCGGAGATTCGCGAAATCAGCGAAGTCAGTGAAGCCGTGCGCGGATTGCGTCGGGGCTACGAACTGAATCGCGTCTGTTTTCCGGCGGAAGTGAAAGAAGAAGTGTATCGGCTTTACCATGGCACAATGGTCTCTTCGCGTCCTCTGACCGCGAGTGGTTAGACGTCCCCCCTTAGCAACCGATTCGGCGGTCGAGCTATCTAACGGCTTGAAAGGCCAGCCGCACTTTTGCTCCAGATGAAGCGGTTTCACATATGGGTGATTTCGATCACGTTCGCGTTGATGTGGCCGTGTTCGCTCAGTGCGCAATCAATCAGCGATTTTCAAGTTGCCAAGGTTTTCGCCACGTTGGAAACAACCGTTGACACGTTCACAATCGCTCGCGACGATAGTTTCACGCTGATCACCCTGAACGACGTGGCAGTCGGCGGCAAAATTGTGATTCCAAAAGGCTCGAAGATTGTTGGACATGTCGCAGCCGTAACGAACAAGGGTCGAGACGCCTCGAAATCCGTGGTCGGATTGTCCATCGACAAGGCAATAACGGCGAATGGCGAGATTCCGCTGCAGGCGATAATCGTGGCGTTGGCCGCCCCGAAGAAATCCGATGCGGACACAACCGTTTCAACGAGCAGGGCCCTTCCCAATCAACCGAAGAGCGGCGCGCCGGCCCGTCCACTGATGAATCCTGCCGATGTAACGTTGCTACTCTCTGACAACGATCAGGGCGCGTACGGTTTTGAAGATGTGACCATCTCGTGGCATCTCAGCATTCCGCCACCGCTGACGATATTGGCGACGCGGGGAAAGAGGCTGAAACTCGACGCGGGCAGCCAAGTGCTCTTGCGTATGATGCCACCACAGCCGGGCAAATAGTTTCGTTGAGAATTGCGGTCGATCATCTTGCTTGCACCCAGATCATTCTTCTTCTCAATATTGCTGTCCTTAACGACAAGTGTTGGCGCGCCATCGGCCGCGCAAACACGAAGTGCACGAGTTGCGATTCTCGATCTTGGTCAGACGACGACCGGGCGCCTTGGGCACGACGCGCTGACTAAACGGATCTCTGCCAACCAGAACATTGCCCTTGTCGATCACGATCAGGCAATGGCGGCGGCCAACGGAATTGGCTATCGCGGCTCGCTGAATTTGTCGTTACAAGAGTCCCGCGACCTGGGTTCGGCAATCGGGTGTGACTTTCTCGTCTTAGGCGAAGCTGACACGCTGCGACGCTCACCGTCGGATGGCCCACCGTATTTTGAGTCATACGTTTCGCTGTTCGTCGTTAGTGCGCGCACGGGGCGGCTCGTGATGTGGGACCGACCGATGAAGACTCGCCCATTAGCAGACGCTGCTGAAAAAGCTCTGGTTGAGGAGTTGTCGGCTGACGCTATCGAGCGTTACACCAAAGCGATGTTGCGAGCGAGCGAAGACGAAAAGGCTGAACGTGCCCTCGCAGTCGAACAACCGGCGGCAGTGATTGAAGCAATGTCCGATAATGCCGAGGAGACTAGTGATGGCATTCGGCCACCGCGCCCGTTGCGCCGATTGAAACCTGCATATCCCGAAGCTGCGGCGCGCGCGCAAATCGAGGCGGTTGTGGACGTGCTTGTCGACGTCGACGAAAGAGGCGAAGTAAGCCGCGCTCAGATTGCTCGCTGGGCCGGCTACGGACTGGACGAATCGGTAATGAGTACCGTCAAGCAACTGCACTTCTTTCCGGCCATGCGCAATCGCCTGGCGATTCCGATGCGCGTGCTACTCCGCTACAACTTTCGCAAACCTGCAGAGAATCCGTCGCCCTAGCCCGCGCCGAAAACTCTCCGCTTTTCTCGCCGGTGATTGCCCGCGATCAGCTATTCCTCTGTTATGATTCCGGCGAGCGCGGGAATTAACCAATGCTGTACTTGTCGCAGGTATTGGGTCGACCGATTGTCGATCTCGAAGCCGAGCGTGTCGCCACGCTGAAAGATGTGATCGTGCGGCTGGGGGAAGGTGATCATCCGCCGGTAGCTGGCTTCGTGGCACGCTATCGCCGCAGAAATTTCTTTCTGCCGCGCTGGCGTATCTCGCATTTCGATGAGCAGGGCGTGCGCCTGAATTCAGACATTCTCGACCTGCGACCGTTCACGCGACGCGACGGCGAAGTGCTGCTGGCGCGCGACGTGCTCGACAAGCAATTGATCGACGCGGCCGGCAAACGCGTGGTCCGGGTCAACGATGTGCAGATTCTTGAGGCCGCGGGGGAATGGCGCGTTACGGGCGCCGACGTTAGTCTCGCAGGTTTATGGCGCAGACTCTCGCCTGGATTCATGCGCCGCGGCACGCCCGTCGAAGTAATCGATTGGGCCGACGTTGGTTACCTCGCGACCGACGCTGCGACGGTGCAATTGAAATCGTCGCGCGGCAAACTGACGCGCTTGCATCCAGTTGAGATTGCGCGCCTCGCGGAAGCGTTTTCGTACCAGCAAGGGGCCGAAATCGTCGAAGCACTCGACGATGAGACAGCCGCGGAAACACTCGAAGAAATGGCCGCGGCAAGGCAGGCGCAGATCCTCGGCGACATGGATGAGGAGCGCGCGGCGGACATTCTCGAACACATGTCGCCGGACGAAGCGGCGGACGTGCTCGGCGACTTGCCGGAAGACAAAGCAGAGGACTTGCTCAACCGAATGGAGGATGATGAGCAGTCTGAGGTTGCTGAGCTACTGCCTTACGAAGACGACACGGCGGGCGGGTTAATGACCACTGAATTCGTCACGCTGCCGCGCGATTTGACGGTGAGCGAGGCGCTCGCGCGTCTGCGCGAAATGGCCGAAACACCGAACATGATTTATTACTTGTACGTCGTCGAGGGCGAAGAGTCGTGGAAACTCGTCGGCGTCATCGCGTTGCGAAGCCTGATTCTGTCTGAGCCTTCGCTGCCGCTTGCCCACGTGATGCGGACTGACTTACAAGTTGCACACGCTGATGACAACGCCGACGACGTTGCGCAAAAGATCGCTGAGTACAACTTGCTTGCACTACCGGTCGTCGACGAAATCGGCGACATCCTCGGCATCGTCACGGTCGACGATGCGATTGAGCTGTTGCTGCCGAAAGATTGGCGACAGCGACTGCCAAGACTATTGGCATAAAGTCAGAACCGCTTGCAGTAGCGGGCGGGCTGGAACGTTTTGATTACCACAGAAACGAACGAGCAAGTGTCAGAGGACCCTCCGAGTGTCAGAACCGCGCACCAAGGTTGGCACCGCTGGACGCCGCATTCTCTTGCGGGGTGCACAGGGTGTGCGTCGCACCGTCGCGCGACGTCCGCGCATCTTTCTCTACCTCTCAATCCTCGGTCCGGGCGTTATCACTGCTAATGCCGGGAACGACGCCGGCGGCATCGCCACTTTCGCCTCCGTCGGCGCCGAACACGGTTACAAATTACTTTGGCTTTTAATTCCGCTGACCATCAGTCTCGGAATTGTTCAGGAGATGTGCGCGCGCATGGGCGCCGTCACCGGCAAGGGGCTCGCCGATCTCATTCGCGAACGGTTTGGCGTGCGCTGGACAGCTCTGATTATGTTCGCGCTGCTTGTCGCCAATGCAGGCGTGACGGTTTCAGAGTTTGTGGGTATCGCTGCCGCGATGGAACTGTTTGGCATTGCGCGTTACTTCTCAGTTCCACTTGCCGCAATCGCGATTTGGTGGTTGGTCGTCAGAGGAAGTTACCAGCGCGTCGAGCGTGTCTTTCTCGTGATGTCGCTGGTTTTTCTTGGGTATGTCGTCTCCGCGTTTATGGCCCACCCGTCGTGGCCAACTGTGGCACGCGAAATGGTGCATCCGACGTTCGAATTATCACCGCTTTACCTCTTCACTTTTATCGCGATTGTCGGCACGACAATCTCGCCCTACATGCAGGTCTTCATTCAATCTTCAGTGGTTGAGAAAGGCGTGCGTACCGAAAACTATTCGTTGACAAAAATCGACGTGTGGATCGGCACCATTTTCGCAATTGCGATCGTATTCTTCATTGTCATCTCAACCGCGGCGACATTGAATATGCAAGGCGAGCACATCGACTCAGCTGCGCAAGCTGCGCGCGCATTGCGGCCGTTTGCGGGTGTCTATGCTCAGCTCTTGTTCGGCATCGGGTTGTTCGGCGCGTCGATGATGGCTGCCGGAGTCGTGCCCCTGGCCACCGCCTATTCGATCAGCGAAGCCTTTGGGTTCGAGAAAGGCGTCTCAAACACCTTTCGCGAAGCGCCGACTTTTCTGGGCATTTTCACGTTTTTAGTGGCGCTCGGCGCGCTAATAGGCATGCTGCCGGGCTTGCCAATTATCCGGGTACTCTTAATTACGCAAGTGATCAACGGCATTCTTTTGCCTGTCATTCTCATCGCAATCTTACGTCTGGTGAATGATCGCGAGTTGATGGGAAGGCACGTCAACGGGCCGCTTTATAATCTGGCGGCCTGGACCACCGCAGTGCTTGTTTCCGCATCGTCGCTGCTGCTCATTGTCGTGACGATCATCCGTTAGCTCAGCGAGTTACGGCTTCCCGAAATTCCCTCTCGCGAATATCGGCATTTGTGATAAAAGTACCCTCGCACATCGCAGTCACATTAGGCCTGAGAACTTCGCGTGACAGCTAATTCACGGCAAAAAACCAACGTCCTGCTCTATCTGGTCGCGGTCCTCGGTGTCGGCGGCGCGACATTTCTTTTCCTAAAATTCTTTGGACACCCAAACGCGACGCACTACTTCGAATGCTGGTGGCGAATTCCGTGGCTCATTCTACTGTCGTTGCTGATTTATGTGAGCATACGCGTCCTCAACGCGCTGCTCTTCGATTTTGCGTTTCGCCTGCGACGTGGTTACGAAGCGCCAAGTCTGGTCCGAAACATCTTCACACTCGTTGTCTTTGCAATTTTATTTGTCCTCATCTTCAACAGAGTCTATTCGGAAGTTAATCTCGGGGCGCTCTTCACGACTTCGGCGATTTTCGGCGTCATTATCGGTCTTGCTCTACAGGACACGCTGGGAAACTTCTTCGCCGGTATTTCTCTTCACGCTGATCGGCCATTTCAGGTTGGTGACGTCATCGTAGTTGGGCCACAAAAACACACCGGTGTCGTTGAAGGAATTACCTGGCGTGCCGTAAAGATTCGCACTTTTCAAAACCACGTCGTGCTCGTGAGCAACAGCATGGCCGCTAAGGAGTCGATCGAAGTTTGCCCGCGAGAGAACGTGAACGCGCGCCTCGTCTACTTCGGCACACTGTATTCCGATTCGCCGGCAAAGACGATTCATGTCGTCAGAGAAGCCATCCGAGAAGCCGACAACGTGTCACAAAAAATCACGCCAATTGTGCGTATCCGTGACCTCGGCGAGTCCTCGCTCGATTGGGAAGTTAAATACTGGCTCGAGGACTATGCAAAATACAACGACACCGATGCATTGGTGCGGCAGTTGATCTGGTACGCGCTGCGTCGCGCCAACGTTACGTTCGCGTTCCCCACGCGCACGCTCCATGTGGAGCGAAGACTACCTGAATCAAAGGTTACTGGTCCGCAAAAAGAGATTATCGACCGCCTCTCAGCCGTTGATATCTTCGCGCCGCTTTCCGTGGAAGAGACTGAGAAACTGGCAACCGCTGCTTCGCGCCATGTGTTCGCACCCGGCGAACTAGTGATCCGCGGCGGAGACCAGGGCTCTTCGATGTTTGTCGTCCACAACGGCCGCGTTCAAGTGCAAGTCTCAGACGGCGGCAAGCCGCGACCCGTTGCGATGTTGAGCGAAGGCGCATTCTTCGGAGAGATGGCACTCTTCACCGGTGAGCCCCGCACGGCGAACGTTGTGGCCATGGAAGAGACTGAGGTCCTGGAAATCGGCCATGCCGCGATGAAACATTTGTTCGAAACCAATCCTGACCTGGCCGAGGCAATTAGCTGGACAATCGCGGAACGCCGGGCCGGGCTTCAAGCCAGCTCACAGCAAGTCAGCCAGATAACCCAAGACGAAACGGCCGGCTTACTTTCTTCCATTAAGAGGTTCTTCGGCCTCCGCTAATCCATCTTTTCTGCAGGTTTTTCCAAAGTTCCACAAGTGTCGAGCGTGGTTGACAATAAGAGGCTCAGATATTATCATGCGCACGTGCTCAGGGGCGAATAACGCCAACACGAGCTTCATTTTTCAGGTTTGAGGGAGGTTGTAAGACTATGACTGTTAATCGCTACGATCCATTTCGTGATCTGCGAAGTCTGCAGGACGAAGTAAACCGTCTTTTTACGGGTAATGTGGGACGCACTTTCGATGACGAGGGCATCGCGCGCGGCTCGTGGCATCCGAGCGTGGACATCTATGAAAACAAGGAGCAAATTGTGCTCGAGGCCGAACTGCCGGGAATGAACCGCGACGACTTTGATCTGTCGATCGAAAACAACGTCATCACGCTGCGCGGTGAGCGCCGCTTCGAAAAGAAGGATGATACCGACAACTATCATCGCGTCGAGCGAGCGTACGGCAGCTTCACGCGGTCGTTTACGTTGCCGAACACGATAACCGCTGAAGGGGCGGCCGCGGAATATCTGAACGGCGTGTTGCGCGTAACGATTCCAAAGCGCGAGGAAACAAAAGCCCGGCGCATTGAAGTGAAGGGCGAAAGCGAAGCGCCCAAAACAATCGAAGCGAAAGCTAACGCCGCTAAAAGCTAACAACTTTCGATTGATCGTTAACGGGGCGCTGGCGAACTCGTCAGTTGCCCCGTTTGCTTTCGCTTCACGCGAAGTTACAGAATTGCAGCAAACTCGTTATAGCTGCTCACTAGAATCTAAATCATGCGTTTAGACAAATTCACACTCCGAGGCCAAGAAGCGATTCAAGCCGGCATTGAGCTGGCTGAACGAAATCAGAATCAGCAGGTTGAGCCGGAACATCTTCTCTGCGCGATGCTCGACCAGCCTGAGGGCATCGTGCGCCCCCTACTCGGAAAACTCGGTGCGAACGTTCAAGTCATCAAAAATGATTGTGAGGCCGCCGTCGCGCGATTTCCACGCGTGCAAGGCGGTCAGCAATATTTCTCGTCGCGCCTCAGCCAGGTCTTTACGGCTGCGCAAAAGCAAGCCGATACGATGAAGGACGAGTATGTCTCGACCGAGCATCTCTTGCTGGCGATTGCCGATGAAAAAGCGGGTGATGCCGGCAAGATTCTTCGCCAACATGGCGTCAATCGCGATGACCTTTTGAAGGCGATTGAGCAGACGCGCGGCGGCGTTCGCATCACCGACCAGAACGCCGAGGCCAATTATCAGGCCTTGGCGAAGTACGCGCGCGACCTTACTGACCAGGCACGACAGGGGAAATTAGATCCTGTCATCGGACGCGACGACGAAATTCGTCGCACGATTCAGGTGCTCTCGCGACGCACCAAGAATAATCCGGTGTTAATCGGCGAGCCTGGTGTCGGCAAAACCGCGATCGTTGAAGGACTCGCACAGCGCATCGTTTCGGGCGACGTTCCGGAGACGCTTCGCAACAAGCGTTTGGTCGGTCTCGATCTCGGATCGATGTTGGCGGGCGCAAAGTACCGCGGTGAATTCGAAGACCGCCTGAAAGCTGTCTTGAAAGAAATTGAAAATGCCCAGGGCCAGATAATTCTTTTCATTGATGAGTTGCACACTCTGGTGGGCGCCGGCGCTGCCGAAGGCGCGATCGATGCGTCGAACATGTTAAAGCCAGCCTTGGCGCGCGGCGAACTCAGATGCGACGGCGCGACAACGCTGAACGAGTACAAGAAATACATCGAGAAAGATGCTGCCCTCGAACGTCGCTTCCAGCAGATCTACGTCGGCGAGCCGACTGTCGAAGACACGATCGCGATTCTGCGCGGCCTGAAAGAGCGCTACGAGGTGCACCACGGTGTGCGGATAAAAGACTCCGCGATCGTCGCCGCCGCTACTCTTTCGAATCGTTACATCACGGACCGGTTTCTGCCTGATAAAGCCATTGACTTGATTGACGAAGCCGCGTCGCGTCTGCGCATCGAGATCGATTCATTGCCACAGGAAATTGATCAGCTCGAACGCGAGATTATGCAGCTCGAGATTGAGCGTCAGGCTTTGCAGCGCGAAGAAGATGAGCGCTCAAAGACACGGTTGCGCGAAATCGAACAGCGCATCGCGGACCTGAAAGAACAATCGTCCGGCATGAAGGCCAAGTGGCAATCCGAAAAGGACATCATCGAACACATTCGCAAGGCGAAAGCTGAGCTCGAACAATTGCGGCTGCAGTTAGATCAAGCGCGAAATGCGGGCGATTTGGGACGCGCATCGGAAATTCAGTACGGACAGATTCCGGACTTGCAACAAAGACTCGAGGCCGAGCAAGCGAAACTTGGGGAAATTCAAAAGGACGGCGTGACGCTCAAAGAAGAAGTTGACGAAGAGGACGTCGCAGAAGTTGTCGCAAAATGGACAGGCGTGCCGGTGTCGAAAATGCTCGAAGGCGAGATGCAGAAGCTCTTGACGATGGAAGAGCGGCTACGTCAACGCGTCATCGGACAGGACGAAGCGCTCGAAGCCGTGGCGAACGCCGTGCGACGCGCGCGCGCCGGACTGCAGGATCCAAATCGGCCTGTCGGATCGTTCATCTTTCTTGGGCCAACCGGCGTAGGCAAGACCGAAACTGCACGCGCGCTCGCGGAGTTCTTGTTTGACGACGAGCGCGCGATGATTCGGCTCGATATGTCCGAATACATGGAGAAGCATGCCGTCGCGCGCATGATTGGGGCGCCTCCGGGCTATATCGGTTACGAGGAGGGGGGACAGTTGACCGAAGCCGTGCGCCGTCGTCCTTACAGCGTTGTTCTGTTCGACGAGGTCGAGAAGGCCCACTCTGACGTCTTTAACGTGTTGCTGCAAATTCTCGACGATGGCCGTTTGACGGATTCGAAAGGCCGCACCGTCGACTTCAAAAATACGGTCTTGATTATGACTTCGAATCTTGGCTCGCGTGAGATTCAGTCTGTCAGCGATGACGAAAAACAGGTGCGAGAAGCCGTCACACAAGTCTTGCAGGAACACTTCAAGCCGGAGTTCCTCAATCGCATCGACGACATTGTGATCTTTCATCGGCTGTCGCGCGAGCAAATCAGCCAAATCATCGACGTGCAATTGGAACGTCTGCGGCAAATGTTGCATGAGCGAAATATCGCGATCGTACTGGACGATTCCGCGAAAGAGTTGTTGTCACGAGAAGGTTACGACCCGAGTTTTGGCGCCAGGCCGCTGAAGCGCGCGATTCAGACACTGATTCAAAATCCAATGGCGATGAAATTACTTCGTGGCGAAATCCAGCCGGGTCAAACTGTCACGGTTTCTGCGCGAAATGACGAAATGGTGTTTGCCACCAACAAAGTTGCGGCCGCCGCATAACTTTTTACAGCGTGCGACGCGCCTTTGTGAGACACTGATTGTTGGCAAGCGATTTGCCTGTTGCAGCTCAGGAATAATCCTGTTGCACGAAAACGCAACGGCGAATATTCTCTCGGCATCAAAACGAAGGTTGAGAAGTGACCTTCAAAGCCGATCAAGGTAACGAAGTAGAGAAAGCTGGAGCACATGGTTGACTTGGGAGCATACAAAGACAAATTCGGAGACAGCGGTCAGCGTGTGCTGGAAAAGGCGCTCGGCGAATCCCGCCGGCGCGATCAGAATTACATTACCGTCGAACACATCATTCACGCCTTGGCGCAGGAAGAGGCAGACCTCTTCAATGCAACCATTCGCAGTTTGTCGGTAGATCCTGACGCCGTCACCAGCGCCATCAGTCATCGCCTGGACAATGCGCGTCAGCACGTGGGCAAAGGCTTTCGCATCGCTCCCGACACCACTGATTTGTTCAAGCGTGCGATGGAACGCGCCCGTTCGCGTGGCCGCAAGACGATCGAATCAACCGATATCTTCGAAGTACTCTCTAAGGACGACAGTCTTTTGGTTGAAGTGCTGCGCGGACTCGGCGCCAAACCTGACAAGGTCGCCGACAGCATCAAGACAAACATCAGCGAACGAGAGAAGCAGGACGAGCAGTATCGAAAGAAATTCGAGCTCCCGGCTTACCTGAAACACTTTGGCGTGTCGCTGAATCGCATGGCCCGCATGGACAAAATTCCGCCGACCATCGGACGAGAAAAAGAGATTCAGCAGATCATCGAGATTCTCTGCCATCGTGAACGCGCGAACTCGCCGATGCTCGTGGGCGAACCGGGTGTCGGCAAGACTGCGGTAATTGAAGGTCTGGCGCGGCTAATCGAACTCGAGCCGGAAAAAGTTCCGGCGCGCCTTCGCAACTCGCACATCGTCCAGTTGCAGATGGGCGGAATTGTCGCCGGCACCATGCTGCGCGGCATGTTCGAAGAGCGAATTAAGGGCATCATCGACGAAGTAAAAGAGCGCGACAACCTAATCCTTTTCATCGACGAAGCGCACACAATCATCGGTGCAGGTGCGGCGCTCGGCACCTCTTCCGACGCGGCCAACATGTTCAAATCGTCCCTCGCGAAAGGCGAGTTGCGCATCATCGGTGCCACAACTCTGAACGAATACAAGGAATATATCGGCGAAGATGAAGCGTTGGCGCGACGCTTTCGTTTAGTGAAAGTTGACGAACCGTCAATCTTGGAAACGCGAGAAATTCTGCTCGGGTTGCGACCGCGGCTCGAGAAAAATTATTCGGTGCAGATTTCTGACGAAGCGATCAATACCGCACTCGAGATGGCCCCAAAATACATCCGCAACCTGCATCTGCCCGACAAAGCAATTGGGTGGCTCGACACGGCGGCGGTCAAAGTTGAAATCAACGAGCCGCATGCGATGGTGGTGAAGCCTGAGCACGTGATCGAGGTGATCTCGCAGGAGTCTCGAATTCCGCGCGACATGATCTTTCGCGACACCAGCGATCGTTTCGCTTTGATCGAAGCTCAGCTGGCGCAGCGTGTGATCGGACAGAAAGACGCCATCAAAGCAGTTGCGCAACGTCTGCGTCTGAACAAAGGCCCGCTGAAAGAATCGCACTATAAGCCTGACGGCGTTTTGCTGTTCCTCGGTCCGACCGGCGTCGGCAAAACTGAGCTGGCGAAAGCTGTCGCGGAATTCATGTTCGGCGATGACCACAAGATGGTTCGTCTCGACATGTCCGAATATAGCGACGGCACGGTAAGCATTGAAAAACTCATCGGCATGCCACGCGGCATCGTCGGGTCCGAACGCGGCGGAATTCTGACTGAACAACTTCGCGAGAATCCTTACACGGTGCTGCTCCTCGACGAAGTGGAAAAAGCGACGCCGTACTTGATGAACTTGTTCCTGCAGGCTTTCGACGAGGGCTGGCTGACGGATGGTCGCGGACGCCGCGTTTATTTGTCGGACGCCATCGTCATCATGACGTCGAACCTGGGCTCGGACAGTTTCAAGAAATTCGAGAAGCCGCTCGGCTTCGGGACCAAGACCACAAGCGATTTCCGTCAGGTTAAGAAAGAAGTCATGAAGGCCGCTGAAACACGGTTCTCGCCCGAGTTTCGCAATCGTATTGACGAGATCGTCGTCTTCTCACCCTTGACGATGGACGAAGTAAAGCAGATTGCCCAGCTTTACCTCGAAAAGACTCGCCGGCAAATGAAGCGGCAGGGCAAATCGTTCGAGGTTACGGCCACGGCCGTCGATTTCGTCACCGAAAAGGGATACAGCACGCAGTACGGCGCGCGCTTCCTGAAACGCTACATCGACGAACATGTGAAGCTGCCGATCACAAACATGTGGAAGCAGTCATCGCGCTTCAGCGTGGACATCGAAGATGGCGAGATTGTCGCGCGGGCGAGCGACGAACCGCTGATCGAATCGAATGGCAACTAAAATCAAAGATTTCGCTGGAAAAACAGAAGCCTCAAGCCTTCGGGTTTGAGGCTTTCTTGCGTTGTATGCTGTAATCCGTGCGGTTCAGAACCACGAGCCCCAAAGTTATGCTTCACAAGAGAGTCGCCATCGTATTTTCATTAACTCTGTTGTCCGTCGCCACGGTTGCTGGGCAGCCTCAATCCCCGCCGAAATCTGACGATAAAGCCGAACAAATCGTTCAGAAAGCGATTCAGGCAGTGGGCGGGGATGCGTATCTCAAAGTGCAAACGGTGACCGCGCACGGATTCTTCACGGAGTATCCCGGAGGCGCGCCCGGAGTGCCGGTGAAATTCATCGATTACATTTCATATCCCGATCGCGAACGCACGGAATTTACGGGTGGCGGCAACCGCACCATTCAGACGAACGACAAAATGCAGGGCTGGTTGTTTGATGCCGCCGCAAAAACTCTCAAGGATCAGACAGCGAAACAGGTGGAGGATTTTCGCAATGGCATGCGCACGAGCGTAGAAAATCTTCTGCATGGTTGGTGGCGCCAGGAAGGTGCGACCCTAAGTTACGTTGGGCGCCGAGAAGCGACGCTTGGCCGCCGCAACGAGACGATCAAGCTCACCTATCCCGATGGATTCTGGATTGAATACGAGTTCGCCGCGATCGAAGGTACGCCGGCGAAAATCATCTACAAACGAAAAATTCAGAATCCTGATACTGAACAGATGGAAGAGTTCACCGAGGAAGATCGATTCTTCAAACTGCTTGTCTTTAGTGGAGTCAACGCGGCTTTTGTCATCGATCACTTCCGGAACGGCGTGCAATCCAGCCGCATCAATTACGAGACAATCGAATTCAACAAACCGCTCGCTGATTCGCTGTTCGCGAAGCCTGCGAATGTTAAAGCCGTCAAGTAACATACGGAGAAATCTTCCATAAACGACAGGCGTCTACGAGCGTTTTGTCACGGAGAACCGGTTTGCAGTAACCTTGCGTAAATAAGAACCGAAGCGGTTGCGAGACCCTGCATCAACGTATTCCGCGGCGTCGCGGAATTGGGAGTTACGTCGACCCTCGCAACCGCTCGAAGGCTGACGGAGTCATTGTCAGCCTGAGCTCCCGCCCAAAACTTTTCCAGAAATTCAATGCTTTAGTGCCAGGAGAGCGGGACGCGTGTTCCGCGGCCGTGCACCCAAGCGTAAGAGCGCGCTGTGCGACCGCACATGGGATGTTCGCGATTTTCCGCCCGAATGACTAGTAGGTATCTTCCTCCTTCTCTTTCAACAACCGCTCGACTGTTCCCGGAAGCTCTTTCGCAGCTTTTGATTTTTCCAGGAAAGCGTCGACACCGGCGCGCCAGGCTTCCTTCTCTACATCGTCGCCGGATAACATGATGATTGGCAGAGTTCGACGCTGGACGATGCTTCGGACGCGCAGTACCAGTTCCAGTCCACTGATCCCGGGCAGGTTATTGTCGACAATCAGAAGGTCAAGTCGGTCTTTGGTCTTCAGAAATTCAAGCGCAACCAATCCGTTAGGGCACGACGCTACGTGGTAGCCACTGCCAAGGACATCCTTCACCATCCGAGTAACCGGCCGGTAATCTTCGACGTGCAACACAGAGATCTGATTCTCAATGATAACGGCGGCAACTTTCTTGTTGCTTTTTTGCGGTTTCGAAAAAAGATGCCGGTGACGACGCCTGACCAGTGATCTCTGCGGAAGAAGTTCGCGGTGGCGGCTGTTGATTAAGCTGATGAGGCTCTGGTGGTGATGGAAACCAAGCAGGTGAGACGCCTTGGTAACTGAGCCACCGGCATCGCGCAGCGCCCGCTTGATCAGAACTTTTTCGATTTTTTCTATTTCGCGCCGCATAGAAAAACCGTTCCAGGAACGTTCTTCCATTTCAGACGGTTCACGCTTTTCCTCACTGAGCAAGGCGTTGATGATTTTCCGCGCGCAGGCAATTAATCGCTTGTTGGTCGCCGGGTCCTGCGATGGGTCCAGCAGATCCGCGGCTGATTCATACACCTCAGCCAATTGTTTCAAGGGAGTCTGGCCCCCTAGTTCTTCCACAATCGTCAGATGAGCGCGGCCGGAACCTTCTCGATCGCCAACTGTTTCAGCGACCACAATCGCCCGTTGTAACAAGAGCGCCGCGCGGCCTGGGTACCCCATGCGCGCGACAATTGTTCCCTGTGTCGTCAGCGCTTCGGCGAGCACAGCTTGCTGGCCGCCTTTTTCCAGAACTTTTACCGCGGCTTTGATTGTTCGCTCTGCTTCACGCAGACGACTTTCGGCAAGCAGCGTTCGCGCCCGCGTCTCGTCAACCTGGGCCGCGGTGCCAACGTCTTTGAGCTTCATGAAGAGCTTTCGCGCGCGATCGAGATGCTCATGTGCGTCCTGGTAGCGGCCAATGGTGTAGTAGAGAAAACCGAGGTTGTTTTCAACGCGGGCTACATAGCGGCTATTGCCAGCTTCTTCAAAATGAAAGCTCGCAGCCGCAAATTCTATGAGAGATTGATCAATAAAATCTGTTCGTCGTTCTGAGAGCCCCCGGCAGTTGAGCAAGGTTCCCAAGCCGATGTGAAAGGAACCTTTTAACGCGTGGTCGTCCGCTTCGTCAACGAGAGGCTCGGCTTCCTTGTACAATGCCAGCGCGTCAATATACCTTCCTGCGGTCTTCTCGACGATGGCTCTCCGAATTAGCGCTCGCGTTCTCAATTCTCGCTGGGTATCACTCAGTTGGCCTAATACCAATTTCAGCAATACTCGTGCCTCGTCAAATTCACCTTCACGCCAGTAACTCATTGCAAGGTCTGCGCGCGCCTGAGCGACTTTTTCCGGTTGTCCTGTCTCTTCAAACACCTCAATGCTCCTCGTTATAAGGTTCTTTGCAGTGTCTTGGGTTCCGGTCATCTGATCAGCACTTTCGAGCAGCGCGGCGACATTGCCAATTCGCAAAAGCAGATCTCCCTGTGTCGACTGAGGCAGTCCTGCAATAACTGGCGGCATGTTTCGGTCTGGCCAATATTCGACGAGCGCCGCGTATGCGGACGCATAATCTCCCGCGTCTTCAAATCGGCGCGCACGCTTGCAAGAAAGTTCTGCGCGTTCGGTGGCTGTTAAGTTCTTCTGTTTAGCCGTGAGTTCGGATACACCTGAAGCTAAATTCATGTGAGGTTGGCCTTTCTACATGAGTGATAAGATTATTGCGCCGCAAAGTACGAAAGCCGAATTCTATTGACATGACATTTAGTTCAGTCGGCGGAAACACGCTTTGCTCCAGTGTTTAGAAAAGAACTCGCAAAACCAACGACAAGCTAAGGAGAAAGTATGAAGCACATCAAAACCATGACTCTCTCTTTCATTTTGATGTCCGCTATGGCAGCAGTCGCTATCGGTGGCGACACAAATTCGCCGCCCTGCATACCAGGACAAACGGAAGCGCCGCCGTGCTCTCAATCCGTAACTGACGGCTCCACCGATCCCGGCGAAACGAATGCGCCGCCTTCCAACGTGGTCGACATAACCACCATCGCGGAAGCGGTAGAGTTGGCGTTATCGCTATTCTGATAGGCACCCGCCGTTAGCGCTCATTGAGCGCCGGCGTTCGGAAAACTCTCGCTCGCGTTCACCACTGAGAGTCTCATTGGCGAAACGTTTGTAGTGTGCCTAGATCCAACCTCCTCGCTATCAACCAAGGCCAGCTTAACTCTCCATTAAGAAATGCTCCGCTCAGCCAGAGGTATAGCAAACAGTCTCATAGCGACGCGCAGAATAATCGGAACGCGTGCGCGCTGCAACTCGGTGATCGACAAAATTCGCCAAGCGATTGATACATTGGATATTACACCGTCCTGCAACTGAAGACGCAGTCACATTTTCTCGAAAAAGATCCGCGTAGTCCATTTTTTTTCGTTAAGGACGGAAAATCGGTCCGATCTCACGACGGCTATGACTCAGCGTCGGTGCAGGAAGCAATATTAAGGCTGTGTAAATCAGTTACGCCGATGCCGATCGGCTAAAGGACTTCTCGGTGGAAACAGGCGCGGTTTGCTCGCTGGTGCTGCCCGCGGCCGGCGGCAAAAGCGTTCCCGCCATCCGCGCAAACAACTCTTCGTAACGATCGACCACGTAATCCCAGTCGTATTTTTCCGTGATGCGTGACTGGGCGCGGTTTCGATAAGCCTGCACGAGCGAGCCGTCGCGCAGCACGCGTTGCAGCTTTTCAGCGAGATCATTTTCATCGGCATAAGGGATACCAGCATCCCCGATCGCTTCGATATTCTCGGGCGCAGCCAAGGTCAAGACACAGTTGCCAAATCCCATCGCCTCCAGCAAAGCGGGATGTGTGCCGCCCACTTCGGTCGCGTGGATGTAGCAGTAGGCGTTCTGCTGAAGCGCCTTGTAGTCGCGTCCGAACACGAACCCGGTGAAGATAATTCGTGGATCATCGGCGGCCTGATCCTTCAGGTGCGCGATGTACTGTTGCGCATAGGGCGCGTCGCCGACAATCAGCAATTTATGACTAGTTCGCACCCGCTTAAACGCCTCAATGACCAGACGCGCATTGTTCTCGGGTTCGAGCCGCGATACATACAGCACATAACGATTAGGCTCGACGCCCCACTTCCGCACAGATGGATCCGGACGGCGTTCGACATCCGCGCCGTACGCAATCATTGTCGATTCAGTCCCGTAGCGTGCGAGGTAGTAGTCTTGAATAACGCGGGCGTCGGTCACGGTTTCAGTAGGGAGAATCGTCGCGAGCCGCTCTGCCATCAAATAGTACCGCCGCGCGACCCAATTCCATTTCTTGCGCTTGTGTTCAAGGCCGTCCACGTTAATTACGACCGGTGTGCCGGTAAGTCGGAGCACCGGTGCAAACGGCGCGTTCGCGGCGTTACAGATCAGCGCCGCATCATAGCGACCCGCAACGGCGTGTATCGCCGAAAGAAAGCTGTGCACGATAGTGTCGAAGTACTTGTGACGAATCGTGGGAAGCACTTCAAGCTTTACGCCTTGAAATTCCAGTTGCCGCGGACTGGTATAGTGCGCGCGGCAGTAAACGGTGACCTCGTGACCGCGCGCGACGAGTCGCGTGGACAGATGTTCAGCGAACGTTTCAAACCCGCCATAGTTCGCGGGAATACCACGCGTTCCGAGAATCACAATTCGCATAAAACGAGCGAGGATGGTTACATCAAACCACAAAAGCCTTTGATGCGTCGAGAAAATTTTTCGTCACTATTTTGTGAAGAAACAACCCAAGGTTTCGATCATTGTGACTGAGCAGCTAGCGCGGCACGCTCGTACGCTTGAAGCGTAAGTTGCGCCGTAGTTTTCCAACTAAACGCTGCCGATCGCTCGAACCCTTTGACACGAAGTTCCGCGCGATAGGCCGGATCTTCAATCACCCGGTTCAACCCATTTGCGATCGCCGCTTCGTCAAATGGATCGACCAAAATGGCGGCGTCACCGGCGGCTTCCGGCAAACTGGTGCGGTTCCCGGCAATCACCGCAGTGCCGCATTGCATTGCTTCGAGGACGGGCAAACCGAAGCCTTCGAAATATGAAGGATACGCAAAGCACAACGCGCCGCTATAGAGTGACGCAAGATCCGCATCGGGCACGTACCCGATAAAGAGAATATCTTTTCGCGCGTCGCTCTGCTCCGCCGCCCTCATCGTTTCAGCTTCCAACCAGCCGCGCTTACCGGCCAACACAAGTTGCGGCAATTGCTTACCACGCTCAGCGCGGCCCAAACTCGCGTAGGCGTTTATCAGTCGCACAAGATTCTTACGCGGCTGAATCGAGCCGAGCGCCAGAATGTAATCGCGTTGGATGCCGTAAGTCGTTCGAATTCTTTGCAGTTCTGTTTCGTTCGTCACTGGCGCAAAACTGGGCGGCGCAGCCGGGGGCGTGACAGACACGCGTTCGGGATCGATGCCGTACGTTTCGATGATGTCGCGACGAGAGAACTCGGAAAGCGTCAAAATCTGCGCCGCCTTCTGCGCGGTGCGACGTACTGTAAGGCGAAGTTGAGCGCGACTGCGGCGGTTGAAAGTCTCGGGCAGATGTTCGAACGAGAGGTCGTGAATCGTGGCTACGAGCGCGCACGGTGTGCGCGGCGGCGCAGTGTACTGCACGTGAAGAACGTCAACGGGATCTTTGCGCAACTCGATGGAAAGCGTGAGAGGAATGCGGATGAGCGGCGTGTGAGGCAGCGTTCGCCTGAGCCTGAAATTGGGCCAACGGTTTGTGAACTGATCAACTGCTGATTGCCTGGTGACGTAGAGAGTGTAGCGATTGACTTGATCGATTTCGGCGAGGGCCTCGATCAGATTGACGGCGTAGGTTTCGTTTCCGGCAAGTTGCGCTCCAACCGAATGCGCGTCAATAGCAATGTGCATCGTTTGTGTCAGCACCCGGACGTAGCGACGGGATCAGACACTCCACTGCGATTCACTTGGTCCGCTCGCTACTGCTCGCGGTACCGACACTTATTCCTTGCCATCCGCGGCTTCACCGCCGCCACCGGCGGCAGCGGCTTCGGCGCTTTGGCGCGTGTCGCGTTCGCGAATACGCGCCGCCTTACCGCGCAGGTTACGCAGGTAGTAAAGCTTCGCGCGCCTAACGTGACCCTTCTTCACCACGTCGATGTGATCGATGATCGTCGCGTGCAGCGGAAAAATTCTCTCGACGCCGACACCAAAACTTGTCTTGCGAACAGTGATTGTCTCGCGTGCGCCGCCGTGCTTACGCGCAATGCAGACACCTTCGAAGGCCTGCAGACGTTCTTTCGTTTCCGATTCCTTAATGCGCACGTGAACGCGTACCGTATCGCCGGGCTGAAAATCGGGAATGTTATTTCGCAATTGCGTCTTCTCGACGGTATCTAAACGATTCATGATCAACTCCAAAATTCGTACTCCGTACTTTGTGTTTTGTACTGGATCGGGCACCGACTTACGCGCGTCAAAACACATCCAAGCACAACGCACGAAGTACTAAGTATGTCTTATTCTTTCAAAAGATCCGGTCTATTTCTTTTCGTCTTTTCTGTCGCAGCTTCGCGTCGCCACTTGGCGATCTCTGCGTGATGTCCCGTTAGCAAAACTTCGGGCACCTTCATATTTTCAAATTCCGGCGGTCGCGTGTAATGCGGAAAATCCAGCAAACCGTGGGCGAATGATTCCGTGGTAGCTGATGTTTGATTACCCAACGCGCCAGGTATCAAGCGAACAACCGCATCAATCACGACTAGCGCCGCGGGCTCCCCACCCGACATAACGTAATCACCAATTGAAACTTCATCCGTAGCAAGCGATTCCGCGACGCGTTCGTCAACGCCTTCATAGCGACCGCAAATCAAAACAAGCTGTTCGCATTCGGCAAACTCGCGCGCCAATGATTGTGTGAATTGCTTGCCTTGCGGCGACAGCAAGACCACGCGTTTACTCGGCGAAACTTGTTCGCGGCGTGGCGCGCCCGTCAATGATTCAACTGCTGCAAAGATCGGTTCCGGCTTCAACACCATGCCGTCGCCGCCGCCAAATGGCCGATCGTCAACGACGTGATGTTTGTCCGAGGTCCACGACCGCAAGTCGTGAGCCTTTATTTCAACCAACTGCGCCGTTCGCGCCCGGCGAATAATTCCGTAATCAAAAGCTTCCCGAAAATAGTCGGGAAAGATCGTGATGATGTCGACGCGAAGCATGTTGATTGATTCATTGAATCACTTCTTCATTGATCCAATGAACCAATGAGTCAATGAATCAATCCTAAAGTTCCAGCAGACCCTCCGGCGGATCGATACGAATCAGTTTTTTCGTTTTGTCGATCTCGATCACGATGTCGCTCGCCATCGGAATCAGCCGATCGCGACCGGTTTCGTCAACAACATTCAGCAGCTCCACCCCGCCCGTGTGCATCACACCGGCGACTCTGCCGATCTGACTACCGTCGATCGTTTCCACGAGGCATCCGGCCAATTCCCATTCATAAAAAGTGTCGGCCGGAAGTGGGACGCGATCCGCATCCGGCACAGCCAGGTCATAACCTACCAGTTCCTTGGCTTCATCGATCGATTCGAAGCCCACGAACTTAAGAACGAGCCGGTTGCCGTGAAACCACTGCTCTTCAATTTGCAAAGAACGTCTGTCGCTGCCCGAAATTCCGATGAGCGACTTCAAATTTTCAAAACGATCCGGAAAATCGGTCAGCAGATCCGCGACCACTTCGCCGCGCAAGCCCCGCGTTTTCACGATGTGCGCGACAACTATTAGAGCTTCCTGATCACCCATCGCAAGTAATAACTTGCGTTACTCCACGACATCCAAAACGTAGCGTCGATGCTGCTTCACACCCGCGGCATAAACCAGCGAGCGCAGCGCGCGGATAGTCCGGCCCTGTTTGCCGATGACCTTACCCATGTCCGGCTGCGCCACGCGCACTTCGATACGCGTCGTGCCTTCGCGATCGATTTCAGACACGTCAACTCTGTCGCCATCATCGACGAGAGCCTTGACTACTAATTCGATCGTCTCGCGCATTAATTAGTCCAAAGTTCCGAGTCCAATGTCCAAAGTCGATGTCGTCATTTCAGACGTTGGACTTTGGACGTTGGACTTTAGACAGGTTCAGCCGCCGCTTGGTTCTTCGCCGCCTGCTTGATCAGTCGCCGGACTGTATCAGTGGGCTGCGCGCCTTTGCTGATCCAGTACTGTACGCGATCGCTTTTGAGATTAATCTCAGCGGGTTCGCGGGTTGGATTGTACGTACCAAGATTCTCCAGGTACGCGCCGTCGCGCTTCGACTGCTTCTCTTTGACTACGATGCGATAAGCGGGACGCTTCTTCGCGCCCATTCGCATTAATCTGATTGCTAACAATTAACTACCTCCAGTAACAAGTGACGAGTGACAAGTAACGAGTTATCGAATTACTTATCATCCATCGCGGTTAGTTCTCTCGTCTTCTGCAACTGCTGACAATTATAAGTGACGAGTTCGGCTTTTTTGCTTGTCACTCGTCACTTCACTTCCGTTTCTTCTTCTTTTTCTTCTTCTTCCGTGATGAGCCCGGCAAACCCGCAGGCAAACCACCCATCATCGGATCGCCGCTGCCGAAATCCATATTCGGCACTCCAGCCATGCGGCGCATCATCTTGCCTCCCAGACCGCCGCCGCCGAACATGCCGGAACTGGAAAGCTGCTGCATCATCCGCCGCATTTCGGTGTACTGCTTAACCAGCGCGTTCACCTGCTGCACCGTCGTGCCCGAACCGCGGGCGATGCGACGCCGCCGGTTCGCGTTCAGGATCATATGATTCACGCGCTCTTCCCGCGTCATCGAATCAATGATCGCTTCGGTGCGCTTCAGTTCTTTCTCCATCATCTCTGACTGTTCGTCCGTCAGATCCGGCATCCCGACACCGCCGAGCAATTGATCCGGCAGTAGCTTCAGAATCTTCGAGAATGAACCGAGCTTCTTTACCTGCCTGAGCTGCGCCCGAAAATCGTCGAGCGTGAACTGATTCTTCTGCAGTTTTTTGAGCTGCGCTTCCGCGTCATCCTGATCGATCTTGTCCTGGACTTGCTCGATCAGCGACAGGACGTCGCCCATGCCGAGAATGCGTTGCGCAACTCGATCGGGATAGAAAGGCTCGAGCGCGTCATACTTCTCGCCGACGCCAACAAACTTCACTGGCTGACCAGTTACCTGTTTGATTGATAAGGCCGCGCCGCCACGCGCATCGCCATCCATCTTCGTGAGCACCACGCCCGTAATGCCGACGCGCGCGTGAAATTCTTCCGCCGATCTCACCGCGTCCTGCCCCGTCATCGCATCCGCGACGAAAAGGATTTCAACGGGATGAGTTTCGCTCTTGATCGTGACCAGTTCTTCCATCAACTGATCGTCGATGTGCAGACGCCCGGCTGTGTCGATCAAAAGCGTGTCGTAACCAGTGTCGCGCGCATGTTGTAGAGCGCTGCGCGCCAGCTCGAACGGATCGTTCGTTTCAGGCTTTTCAAAGATCGATTGGCCAGTCGCCTTTGCGATGACCCTTAACTGTTCACGCGCCGCCGGCCGGTAAACGTCAGTAGAAAGTAGCAGAGGCTTTCGCTGTTGGTTCTGCGACAGCCACCGCGCGATCTTTCCGGTCGAAGTCGTCTTGCCTGAGCCCTGCAGGCCAACGATCATCACGACGTTCGGCGCGGTCTTTGTAAACACCAACCGTGATGATTGTCCGCCGAGCAGCTCAACCAGCTCGTCAAAAACGATTTTGACGACTTGCTCCGACGGCTTTAATTCAAGCCAAACCTGCTGGCCTTCGGCCTTCTCTTTGACCGAGGCGATGAAATCCTTCGCAACTTTGTAGTTAACGTCGGCTTCGAGCAGCGCCAGGCGAATCTCGCGGAGCGCCGCGTCCACGTGTTCTTTGGTCAGGACGCCTTCGCCGCGCAGGTTTTTCAGCGTCCGCTTGAGCTTGTCGGAAAGTGACTCGAACATACCTCAGACAACAATTCCGGCAGACGCGGAAACAAGCATCATAGGGGCCAGCCAAAGGGGTGTCAAGGAACGAAATCGGCCATTATTGAGCAAAACACTCACCAAAAGTAGCACGACAAAGCTCGCCGAAACCTAGCTGCAAATTTGATGACGGGCATTAAAGACCTGTGTTATGTTCACCGCGTCAGACGAGTTTATGCGTCGGGTGACTCTCGCACCCAACGGCCTGCCTTCGGGGTTCGGAGGTGAAAAGCGAAAGTCATTCCGTCTTTATTGATACTTTCGGCGATCAGTAAAGTCAGGGCGAAGACTGTTCGACTTCGCAAAGGTTCCCCGTCTCTTGAACGAAAGAAATCACAAATCTGATCCATCGGTAGTGGACCTTGAAAAAGCGCGTGCGCAACTGCGTTCGCGTGGTCAGGCATCGGCTGAAACTCTGCAGGCCGAGGTCGAAACGATTCGCGATCTGTTAGATCGCGGTCTGACCGGTGAAGCCCGTTCGCGTCTCACCTCAGTTCTTGCGCGCGCCACCAATCAGCCATCCGTGCTTGCGGCCGCGCGCTGCGTACTTTCAATCGCTTTCGAGATGCAGGGTGAATATAGCGACTCGCTCGATGCGGTTGCGATGTACGAAGCGCCCGAGAGCCGCACGAAACTCGATCCGGGGCTGAGCATTCGAGTGCGAGCGCAACTCGCCGTCGCTTACAACTACAATCGTGATCATCCGAAGGCGATAGCGCTGCTGAATTCAACGCTGCGGGAAATGCCCGAAGACGATCCGCAGATGGGCGCCGTTTACGTCGCGCTCGCGCGGGTCTATCGCAGCATCAGCGAGTATCCGATTGCCCGCGATTATTCTCTGCGCGCGCTGGAATGCTGTCGTCGCACTGCCGACTGGCGCGGCATGGCCGAAGCGTATTTTGGGTTGGCCACAGCCGACATTCATGAAGGTCAGCACGAAGAGTCGCTCAAGAACTATGACCAGGCACTCAAACTCGTCGGTGATCGCGATGCGACGATGCTGCTGGGCAGAACCTACGCAAACATGGCCGGCGCCTGCTGGTTTCTGCGTCGTCCTCACGAAGGCATTCGTTACCTTGAGAAAGCAATTGCCTACTACGAACGCACTGATCACAAAACGAATGCTGCCGACGGCTACAACAATCTCGGCATCAATTTAGTTCTCATCGGTCAGTGGGACCGTGCCCGGGAAGCCCTCGAGCGCGCGTTGGCGATTGCCACGGAAAGCAACGAGCGCGGCGCCGAAGTCCCGATGATCCTCGACTCGCTGGGCGAATTACTGACTCTACGTGGAGAGATGGCCGACGCGCGGACTCATCTTGAACGGGCAGTCGCCGCGGCCGCAGAGCGAGGCAATCGCTGGTACGAGGGGCAAGCGCGCCGCACACTGGGTCGTTGCTATCTGGCAATGGGCCAAAGCGCCGACGCATTAACCGCCGCTAAACGCGCGATGGAACTGGCGCAGGAGATTGGCGATCGACAAGCAATTTGTGAGTCCCACCTGCTACTTGCCGAGGCCTATCTCGAAAGCGAAGACCAGCAGCGATCTGATGAGAATTTGCAAGCCGTTTTGAAGCTAGTGAACGACTCGCAGGCCGATCTTCACATCGCCGGCGAAGCACAGCGCATCGTTGGATTGCTGGAAATGGCGAAGTCAGAGGCGGCGAGTGCGGCGCAGCACTTTGGCCGTAGCGTCTCGATATTTGATTTGATCGGCGACCGTTATCGCAGTGCGCGTGCGCATTTCGAATTGGGACGCGCCTACGTGGTGACCCAGCCAGAGCGCGCGGAAGAACACCTCACTCGGGCGCTGAACATCTTTCGTGAACTTGGCGCGAAGCTTGATATTGAACGAGCGGAGAAAGCTGCGACGGAACTCGCCGCGCTTGGTCCGGAGCGACGAAAACAACGTGACACTGTCGTTCAACTCCTTACCTTGCGGCTCGCGGAGGCCGTCGCATCGCGGGAACTCCTTTTACGCGAACTGGCTGCTGTGATTCGTCAGGAAACCAATTCCAGACAAGTTATTATCTTTGAACCGGAACAAGCCGGTCGCCAGCGCATCGTCATAGCGCATGGCTGCGACAAAGACGCGGCGGAAAAGTTAGCGGTCGAGATTTCCACAACCGACGAAGCCACACGCGCCAAACTCGCGAAAAAACGAGACGTCGCTATTATCGAATTGAGATCGGATAACGCGCGACCTGCAACTCTGCTTATGTCTCCGCGCGACCGCGCTGTTCTTCCCGGGGGTCTATCGCTTGATCCGCTCCTGCGCGTGGTCGAACTTGGCATGGATGTTTGTGCCTTGCGCGAGCGAAACCGCACCGGCGACGGCGACGAAGAACAGAGCACGACGGCAGGTTCAAGCCTGATGCCCGGATTCATTCACTCGAGTCCGGCCATGACTCGCCTCGTTGAAGAAGTTCACAAGATTCGTTCGTCGGACGTGACGGTGCTTGTAACCGGCGAGTCCGGGACAGGCAAAGAATTGGTGGCGCGCGCGATTCACGCCTTGTCAGCGCGACGCGATAAGATCTTCGTGCCGTTTAACTGCACGGCGGTGCCGAAAGAACTTTCTGAAGGCTACCTGTTCGGATATCGCCGCGGTGCGTTCACCGGCGCCGTCAAAGATTCGGAAGGCGTGATTCGATCCGCAGCAGGCGGCACCTTATTTTTGGATGAAGTGGGCGATTTGCCGCTCGACGTACAGCCAAAACTTCTACGTTTCTTGCAGGAAGGAGAGATTCAACCGCTCGGTGAACAGCGTCCGATCAAAGTGGACGTGCGCATCATCACCGCAACAAACACCGACCTGGAAGAGATGGTGGCGCAAGGTCGTTTTCGTGAAGACCTCTACTATCGTCTGAACGTTATTCGTTTGCGCGTTCCACCCTTGCGCGAGCGGCGTTCAGAGATTCCCACGATTGTTAACTACTATGTCAATCATTACGGGGCCAAGTTCGGCCGCCGTGATGTGCAGATAACGCCGCAGGCAGTCGACCTGCTGATGGTGGCGGATTGGCCCGGCAACGTCCGTCAACTTTGTAATGAAATTCAGCGCGTCGTCGCACGCGCAGAGGACGGCGCGACGATTACTCCTGAACAGTTATCCCCCGAGCTGCGGCAGATGTCAGCGCCAGTCACGCCTGCGAATGTCAGGCCAATAGGAATTGGCTCATCAGTAGGATCGCTCACCGTCCAGATGGACAATCTCACCTTGGCGGATGCCATTGCCGAGGTTGAGCGACGCCTGATTGCCGAAGCGCTGCGCAAGCACAATGGCAATATCTCTCGCGCCGCTCGCGAACTCGGTCTCACACGCCGTGGTTTGTACCTCAAACTCGACCGTCATCAGATGACGGCCAGTGCCTAGACTCGCATAAGAATTGTCCGTTTTCCCTCGAAAAATTAATTGGTGTAATTGGTGGGCTTTGCCCTAAAACCCCGAAAGCAGGGTGGCTTATGGGTCAGCCGCCTCTCGGCGGTCGGACTTTTGGGTCAACAGAGCAAACTTTCGGTGATAGTGTTACGCGCCGAAAGGTGGGCTTAGATGGATGGACTCAGATAAAACCGCAAGAGGCGTGTATCGTCTCACAGCATTTTTGGCTGTCCTTACAACCATTCTTGTCATTCTGGGCATTGCGACGCTTGGCTTCCTTTGGTTTGTTTGGCGTTACCCTAACCCAAATCAGGCTCCAATCTTCGGGGAAGGGTCAGCCGTGAGCACCTATGGCTGGCCAAGCTTGGTACTCGCCGTTGCCCTATTGGTTGTGTTGGCTGGCCAAATTATTGTCGTTTACCTGTTGCGACACAGAAAGGAGGGACTGAAAACACCGCGACGTAAGCTAACTATTACCAAAGGTCGATATTGGGTGGTCGATCCGAGGACAGGTGAAGTTAAGGAAAGCGACGTAACCGAGACATTGAACAACTTAGTTCTCGACAATCAGTTACGCCTTGATAACTTATATCAGTTCATTTTTGAAGGTCGCGATCCTTTATCGTGGGAAAAGAAAACTTTGACCATTGATTATTCTCACGGTAATCGCCGCTTTTCCGTAACTGTTCCTGAGAACACGATACTCAGTTTGCCCTTTGCTTACGAGGATTACTACGACTTTGTTTAATTTCCCCAGAAAGCAGGTTCGATTCCGAGTTCGTAGATCGACTGAATGAGACAGCAGATGTTATGCGCCAACACCTTGCACAACGCTTCATTGATTTGCGCTGTTTTGGTTTTGCTGCGGAGTCTGTCGCCGAACTTGGCTTTGATCATGGAGAACGTCGATTCGACATTTGACCGTTTGTGATAGCACTCCATGAATCGCTTTTGATTGAACGAATAGAAGTGAAACATTCGATTCCAAACCACCGATCCATAGCCACCTTTGCGCGACATACTGTTCGCCTTGAAAGCGATATAAGGCATGGCGTTGTGGTCAACCACCGTCTGCAAATTCGCGCTCGACAGGTAGGCTTTATCTGCGCTCACTTCATTCATTACAAAGTTGCGAGCGGTGGTATCAACGAGCGATTTGAACTGCGGACAGTCCGCTCCGAATCTATCGGTGAGTTCGATGGCTGTCACGATGTTGGTTTTTACTCCGCACATCAAGTGAACCTTGATCCAATCGTGTTGCTCCATTTGCTTTGTGTCGCCATACTTCGCTTTAACCCACTGAACGAAACGGCAAGTGGAGAAGCCGGACGAATCGACAGCGAACGAACTTTCGACCGACTGCAAGGGCAAGCTGCTAACTTCGATCATCTCTCGCAGAAAAGGAGTGAGCGTTGGGTTTTCAAGGTAGCGCGAGATCGAGTTGTAGTGCGGCGCTCGCAACAAGAATCCCTTGCCGTGCGCTTCGCGCAAATCGGACATGAAGCGCCGACCGCTCACGGTCGAATAAACCTTGAACGTACTAGCGAAGATCATATCCGCCAGCGGCAAACGTGGACGCCCGTTTGTCTGCGGCGCTTCGATGATTCCTTTGCACAGTTCATTGAGCAACGAAAGGAAACGATCCTTTTCGTTCACTTGCGCCGCGTTGTAGGCGCTCCATTCCTGTTTGTAGGTTTGCTTGACCGTCACAGTTTCTGTAACGGTTTCGGTTTGGGTTTCTTCGTTGAAGGTAAACTCTCGCTGTATCACGTACTCGACTGCAAAGATGTGCTTACAGCGAAGCTGGCGGGTGTCAAAATCTGGACAGGTGCAATGTGGCTTGCTGGCGTCCGGTTTGACTTCGTAATAAAGGCCGTGTTTCGCGCTCTGAGACGGAACGAACCATCTGTCTCCAGCGCGTTGCAACTTCGATTTAGCGGCTATCTCAAGCCCTTTTTGTTCTCTCGCTTCCATGATGTCTCTCCATTCTTTTTGGTAAAGACACAGCCGGAAGCATATAATCTGGGTTGCTTAGGCCACGGCGCAGCTTCGACTGTGTTGTGGTTGAACGTCTCGGTAGGTGTTTCAGCACCTGCCGGGACTGCAAAGATGGAGGGGGGAGCCGGATTCGAACCGGCGGTGGCGGTTTTCAAGATCGCTGCCTTACCGGACTTGGCTATCCCCCCTCTAACTCAATTTCAAAGAACCTCAAATCCAAAACTAAAACTGGACAGTCGGCGATTTTTTAGCCCACTTGTAAACCGTCCGTCCTTCCGGAGAATTGCTATCCTTGACCTCGCCCTTGGCCGCCAATCGCTTCAAGATGGTGTGAATCGAAGCGAGAACATTCTTGTACTCGCTCATGTCGTAGCCCTTAGCTTTGAGACTATCCCGGATATACACGGGCGAGCAGGAACCGGGGGCGGCACTTTTCAGCACTTCTCTAACGGCGTCTGTGAGCCCAGTGTCCGGGTCGATGTGATCAGGAAACAATTCAGGGCGTTTAGCGGCAAGGTCGGCAGCGGTCTTACCGCAAAGCGCCGCAAGACCGATAGCGCCTCGCCTCAACTTTCCGATTCGTTTGTCTGCCTCGTAAAGCCTCTCCTCCAGAGCTTCGTGCTCGCTCACGCTTTCCGACAATTCGGCGAGGGCGGTTTTCAGCGCGGCAAGATAGGCGGTGTTTTCAGGTTTATCGGCGGATTTATCTGGCGACATGAGGAGCATTATAGCCATGTGCAAAGAAAAAGCAAGCGAAATGTGCAAGGGGTTAGATAAATCGTTAAGTAGCTGGAAACAGGCGGTTTTACACGCAGAGGCAATGGCGGAAGCCGCTGAGCTTCGGGCTAGGGAGTTGCGAAAGGCCGCCAGCACGTTTCGGGAGTTGGCAGCCTCCGGCGAGCCGTTTCCCGGTGGGGCAAAAACTAATGACCGCCAGAGCAAATCTGACGGCCACCAGCCTTAACTATTTAAGAGGCGCGGCCTACTACCACGCTCAGGGCGTAGGTTCGGTCACGCAAGCGGATTGTAGCCTTTTCCGGCACAATGTCAAGGGAAATAGACCACGCCTTGAGGGTCTGAGTTGCTGGCGCTCTTTAGCAAGACTGGGTCAAGAATGTCGAAGTAAGTCTCGAATTTGTAAGGCTTTAGTTTGTCGCGCGGAAGGTCGCGACGAGCAAGAGCATAAGCCGCTAAATCAGCCAGTTGAATGAGGTAAGAATGGCTTGAATTTCGAGGGACAGGATCGTCGAGAAGGCGACGCACGAGAATATTGAACGCACCGCCTCCGTATTTCTTGGCGATTGGGTTATACGCCCTCATTTCGCGCATGATTTTTCGAAGATGGTCGTCATGAGTTCTGTCTGTGATCAATATTGCGCATTCGTCCCCGCGATGAAGCTCCCCGCGCGGATCGAGCATGTTATGAACTCGTTGAATAAAAATCTTCCAAGCCCACTCAAACACGTCAAGGTCGCGCTTTTTGATGAGTGGTTTCCGAATGAATACATGCAGAAAATGAAGGATTCCGACCTGCTGTGCGCAAAAATCGAGAATCTGCCGATACATATCGCAGGAGTCTTGAGTGCTCATTCCATGCTGAGAATGATGAAAGTCTCCATGTCCGTTGACCATGTCTGTGGCATGAAAGGCGATCCGTTGCGGAACGCCGAATCGCTTTCTCAAATCGCGTCGAAGGGTGACCAAGTCCGCGAAAAGCTGATTCCAATTCGTTTCGTGAATCAGTACGCCGCTGATAACAAAATGCTGAGTACCGCCGGGTTTAATGAGTCCAGTGTCGCCGGATTCGTCCGCATAAACGAGATACATGGTGAGAACTCTTCGGAGGTTGGGATTCGGAAAATCGCGGCGAATTATCTTCGCACCCCCAGAAAAAGGCAAGGGAAACTTTTGGGTCAGGATTCAGACTTATGAGTCAAACGGGACTTTTAGGGCAAAGCCTAATTGGTGGGTACTTGGTAGCCACTGGATAGCTGCTACCCAATATTGAACCACCCGTCCGTTTCCGCGTTTTTCCTCGAAAACATTCAGAAAACCTCGCCATCCTACGTTCGTCTGGATAGCTGGTTACCACTTGAATTTCTTTTTCTTCCCTCATCCACAGCGTCCACTTAGAGCAACGTAAAAGAAAGAATAGTTGAACTTAGGATGACTGGTCATGATGTTTTCCCGTCATGGCACAGGCATTGAAATAGGGACAGGCATGACCACGCCGAATTCATCGCCGAAAGCTTTTAGGAGGTTCGCCATGTTACGCCGTACAGCCCTTTTGATTATCGTCGCAATCGTTAGCGCATCAATCGCCCCGGTAGCCAGTATTGCCGCTCCCCAAAACTCGCACCACGCACGCGCTTCGAAGTTGTCAACGAGCCTTGCCAACTCAACCAACTCATCGGAAGTTGCGCGCGTCATCATTCAAACCAATGGTGCGCCGTCAGCAACGCAAGACAGCGCGATTCAGTCGAAGGGTGGCCGCAAGCGTGGTTCGTTCGACGCCATGAACATGGTTGTTGCCGACGTGCCGGCCAATGCTTTGGCGGACCTCGCGGCGCGCGATGATGTGAAATACATCTCGGCCGACAGGCCGGTTCGCGCCAACATCGACCTCGTGACGGAATCGACCGGTGCTGCGCAGGTACAGACAGGCGCGGCCGGTGCGCCGGCAGCTGATGGCCGCGGCGTCACGATTGCCATTCTCGATTCAGGAATTAGTGCAAATCATCCAGACTTCGCCGGCACGAACAACAAGTCACGCGTGATCGCAGCGGTGGACTTCACCGGCAGCAGCGCCAGTGGTGACCCTTACGGTCACGGAACTGGCGTCGCGGGAATGGCCGCGGGCAATGGCGCCACCTCGAGTGGTTACGAAGGTGATTATGCTGGTTCAGCTCCGGGAGCGAACCTGGTTGACGTGAGAGTCCTGGACAATACGGGCGTCGGCCGCATCAGCAACGTTATCGCCGGGCTGAACTGGGTAATTCAGAATCGCGACCGCTACAACATCCGCGTGGTCAACATGAGCCTTGGCGCCACTCCCGAAGAATCGTTCCACCTCGATCCGGTTTGCAAAGCGGTCGAAGCCGCCACGCTTGCCAACATCGTCGTCGTCGTCAGCGCCGGCAATCGTGGCCGGACAGAAGAAATCATCGGACAGAACGCCGACGGCTCGCCGATTTACCGGCAAGCGTTTGGCGGCATCAACAGCCCGGGCAATAGCCCTTACGCGATCACCGTGGGCGCCACCGATATGCATGGAACGGTGAAGCGCTCTGACGACACCATCGCGCAGTTCTCTTCCAAAGGTCCGACGCCGTTCGATCATTTGGCCAAGCCCGATGTCGTTGCTCCGGGTCGCCGCGTGATCGCGCCGATGTCACAGGAATGGAATGCCGCGCTGCCGATTCAGTTCCCCGAAAAAATTGTGCATCCAGTCTCTGGCGGCACTGACAATGCTTATTTCACTTACTCAGGAACTTCGTTTTCCGCGCCGGTAGTTGCGGGAACCGTGGCGCTGATGCTGCAAGCCAACAGATCACTGACGCCGCTTTTGGTCAAAGCGATCCTGACACGGACTGCGCAGCAACTGCCCGACTTCACTAACAAAGCACAATCGGTTCTGAGCCAGGGCGCAGGCCTGGTCAACGCCGCCGCAGCAGTTGAAGTGAGTCGCGCGATTGTTCCGAATGCCGGCAGTCTTCGCGCCGGCGACCGAATCTTCTCAGGCAATGCCACTCTCAGTTCGCTCAAAGCGTCCTACACGATTGGTGGCGAGCAAGTAGTCCGCAGCAATCGCGTGCTCTATGCTGACGGCGTGTTGTTCTCAGAGCGTCCGATGTTAACGAATGGTGTGGTGCTCGGCGACGGCGTTGTCCTCGGTGATGGCATCATCCTCGCCGATGGCGTGGTTCTTGGCGACGGCGTGGTGCTCGGCGACGGTCACTTGCTGAGCGACGGCGTCGTTCTGGGTGACGGAGTCGTCCTCGGCGACGGTGTCGTGCATGGCGCCGGGATTATCATCGCGGATGGCTGGTTCCTGAATCAAAACATTCACCTCGCGGACGGGCTGGCAACCGGCGATGGCGTGGTCCTTGGTGATGGCCACCTGTTGAGTGATGGCCACCTGTTGAGTGACGGCCATCTGTTGGGTGATGGCGTCGTGCTGGGGGACGGCGTGGTGCTCGGTGACGGCGTGGTGCTCGGCGACGGTCACCTGCTGAGCGACGGTGTGGTGCTTGGCGACGGTGTGGTGCTTGGCGATGGCCACCTATTGAGCGACGGGGTGGTGCTTGGCGACGGTCACCTCTTGAGTGATGGCGTGGTGCTCGGTGACGGCCACCTGTTGAGCGACGGGATCATAACCGGTTCAGGAGTCGTCCTCGGCGATGGAGTCGTCCTCGGCGACGGCGTCGTCCTCGGCGACGGCGCGTTGAGCGCTGACGGTGTCGTCCTCGGTGACGGCGCGTTGAGCGCTGACTGAGTCAGCCGGAAACCAGTCTTACGGACCTCGCTCATTCTCGAGCGAGGTCTTTTTTTGTGCCTATGGTTTTGCGAACGAGTGGCAATTTCCGAACTTCTGACTGGTTATTTCGTGTAACCCAAAGGCGAGCCGTGGCATCTCAGATCTGCGGTGCCGAACAACGCTTAGTTTGCGCCGATTATAACGCGCCGTGTATTCTCTCCCTGGAAGTGGACTCGTAGTGATCACGAAACTGAACCTCTCAAGTAACCCTTTTCGGAATCGCGCATTGCCGTGGACCGTAACCGTAATTGTCACGGTATTCTCAATAGTTGCGCTGATATTCATCGCTCAAAAGACCTTCCAAAAAAACGCTCAGGCACAATCGACGGCGCGCGACGTTGCCGATTTGCGCAAGCAAATCGATGCGCTGAACCAAAAGGCAGACGAAATTCGCAAGGCGCTAACACCTGAACAACAGCGCGACTTGAAATCAGCCCACACCGTAGTCAATCGGAAGCAGTTTTCCTGGTCGCGACTATTTGCCGACTTGGAAGCGGCACTGCCCCGGGACGTTCGCGTCCAGCGAATCGCGGTCAAAGAGGTGCGCACCGACGGCGATCGAACCGTCGCAAATCTTGAATTGGTAGTCGCGAGCAAGAGTTCGACGACTGTCACCGAGATGATCCAGAACATGGAACGCGAAGGAATTTTCCACGCCGAACTCACCTCGCAGAACCCAGAACGTGGACGAGAAGAGAGTGGCGCCGAATACGAACTGAACGTCTACTATTCGCCGCGCGCTGGCGCGCCGATCCCAGTGGCTGATCGGAACAACCGTCCGGTCGATACTGCCACTGAAGGAGCAAGGACACGATGAGCCAGGAGCATCCGATGCAGAGTCCTGCGCTCACCGCACGACCGCGACAATTGAACTTCGGAAGCATTCGCAAGACACCTGGCCTAAGCCTGATTGGTCTTCCGGAATTGATCGGCCTGGTGGGTGCCGGGCTAATCGCTCTGCTAACAGTCTTCGCTTACTTTTATTTTTATCTGCCCGCGCAATCGCGTCTCATATCCGCGCAACTTGAACGCGAAAGACTGCAAGCCGTGCTGCGTTCTTCGGAAAAAGGACTGGAAACAAATAAGACCGTCAGTGAAAAAGTCAATGAGATCACTGCCAGCATGAAGGACTTTGAGGGTAATTTTCTTTCCCCACCCGCGGCTGGGCGTATGTCGCTCTATACGACGTTGAACGATTTGCTCAAGAACAATGGAGTGCGGAACACAGCTGGTCCAAGTTATTCGCCGTTGGAAACGATCGGCACAAAGTCTCAAGTTAACGCCGCGGCGACCGCTGAAAAACAGAGCCATGCTAAGTGGCAGACAATCTATCCGGGCATCGAGGTCAGCATCACGGTCGAAGGTCCTTACCAGCAAGTGCGTCACTTCGTCCGCGATATTGAAACGAGCCGGCAGTTTTTGATCATCAACGAGGTCGAACTCGAAAGAGTGACGCAATCCGGGGCGCCGGTTGAGACTCAGCCGGTGGCTCCTGGACGGCCATCTGCGGTCGCGCCAACGGGAGGAAAAGGCGCGCTGGTAAGCCTAAGGCTGGAAATGGCTACTTATTTCCGGCGACCAGAAGCGGATCTTGCACAGTAGGTATTTGCGATCGAGATTATCGAACGAAACGACGGCCAGAACGTTACATCAAACAAATGCAGTTGTTCGACCCAAATAATCCGAACGAGAAAAAGAAGATAATCGCAGCGGTAGTCCTGGGAGTTGTCGCCATTGCGGTACTCGGTTACCTGTTCCTGGGCGGCGGCTCAAAAAAGCCGACGCCGAACACGAATCAAATCGCCGCGCGGCCAAATCCGACTCCGGCACGTGTTACCAATCAGCCGCCGCCAGAGATGCCGCCAGAGGATCTCTTAACAACGCAACCGATCGTCTACAGCGGCACCGCCGGGCCAGCTTCCGAAGCGGATCGCAACATCTTTGCCTATTACGTCCCAGCGCCACCAACCGTGAAGGCGCCGCCCACGCCCACACCGACGCCGCCACCGCCGTTGACAGTTTCATCGGTTACGCCGACGACCGTCTATGCGCGGACCACAGACTTTAGTTTGCAGGTGGCGGGCGACAAGTTCACTCCAAGCGTTCGCATTTTTATCGACGGCCGGCCGATGCAGACGCGCTTTGTGAGCGCGCAACAGGTCGCGACGACTGTGACTGCCGACCTGATCGCCAATCCTGGCAATCGCAGTATCGAAGTTAAGACGCCGGACGGCAGTCTGTATTCGAACACCGGAAATTTGGTTGTGACGCCGCCACCGGTTCCGAACTACAGCTACATCGGCTTGATTGGAAAGCCGCGCTTCAATGACACTGCGGTGCTTCAGGACAAAAACAGCAAGGATCTTTTGAACGTGCAACGTGGCGATGTCGTGGGCGGACGCTTTCGCGTCAACAGCATCTCCGACAAGGAAGTAGTACTAGTCGACACCACACTGAAGATTCGCCACACTTTGCCGTTCAGCATCGAGAACAGCAGTCAGACGCGTCCGCCGATCCGCCGACCCGCGGCCGATGACGAACCGGAGTTATAGCTGCATCAAACACATGTCGAAAGCGAGAGCAACTATCAAACTACAAGACCAGCGCGGTTATACACTGGTAGCTTTGCTGGCATTGATGTCGTTGCTCGCATTGTTCGCTCTTGCCGCGGCACCGAGCATTCAACAGCAAGCCCAGCGCGAACGTGAAAAGGAAGCCATCTTTCGTGGCGAGCAAGTCGCCGACGCGATTCGTGCGTATTACACATACCGCGGCGGGCAAGGTCCTAATTCATTACCCACGGATATTGATCAACTGCTCGAGGGGATTCAGATTCCTGGACGCACAAAGAAGCTGCAAATACTGCGCACTGAAGCCGCCATCGATCCGCTTTCGCAGGATGGGGAATGGCGACGAATCGGGCTAACTTCCGACGATTTTCGCGGTTTTGTGCAGTCGCTCATGGAATACTCGGGTGGCGTAGCCCCGCAACCACGTCGCGAATTCGCAAGTATGGCCGGCCTGATTCCGCAACTCACCAACGTACTCAACACAAGATCTGAAGAACAAGCTCCGGGAGGAGAAAACACATCAGCTGATACTGCCGGACCGTTTATCGGCGTCGCCAGTCGCAGTCAACGCAACTCAGTGATCACCTACTATGGAATTGAACGACACGACGAATGGATCTTCACACCCATGTTTCGTTAATCGCTCTCGCTCGCAATTCTGATCTAACACTCACTCAATGATTCACACCGACGACATTCGCTTATCTGATTACCGAAGACGAAATTCAACCGTCGCATGCGTCGCGATCGAACCTTGATCAGAGAGAACGACTCATCGCGCTCCTAAACATTTTTCACAGCGCGCGTAATAAATTGTTGACAAGGCTGACAATTAAGTTTATATAGCAACATGTTGTGCGCCGTTTTCTCTAGTCCACAAGACACACAGCAACACAGCATCTTGTGGTCACAACCTTGAAACTAAAGAAGGAGAAACGACAATATGGCAACTAAGAAGAAGGCCGCGAAAAAGGCCAAAAAGGGCGGCAAGAAAAAGGCCGCGAAGAAGAGATAGTTCGTTCACTCAGGAACTAACATCGACCACGTTCAAGTGGCGCACATCAAGTGAGGCCCTAGCGGCCCTTCAAAAAAGGAACGGCGAGAGTATTAACACCGCCGTTCCTATTATTTTGTGCTTTAGCAAACGGGCCGGCGTCTACGAACTATTAATGCCTGACGCCCGCGGGCGATTATTCTTGTCGTGTTCTGATTAGGCATTAACAGCCTTCGCAGATGTCGAGCGCGCCGTGATGTCCGAATCCCAGTTTTTGTCGGTGCGTAGATTGTTCTGGACATTCTTCACACCGGTGACTGATTCGGCCACGTCTTCAGCGAGTCGTTTGTCGGTTCGGTCAAAGACCTTGCCACTCAACGTCACTTCCCCTTCCTTAACGTTAACGTCGATATCGCTCGCATCGAGATAAGCGTGGTCGGTGAGTCGGTCGTTAACGTCTTCACGGATCCGTTCGTCTGAGCGCCGATAACCTTTCGGTCCGCGACCGCGGAAATTCCGATCGCGCATCTTGTCCATTCGACGCCGGCGTTCAGCCTCGTCGTCACCGAACCACGACGAGACTTCATCGCTAGCGCGATCCAACCAGTCACGATCGGCGGCTGTGTTTTCACTGCCATATGTCCGCCGCTGGTTTGTTTGAAAGTCACGGCCGTAATTGGGTGGTCGGAACGTTCCCTGATACTCCCGTTCGGACTCACGCACCTGACGATCACCGAAACCCGCCGAACCATAGCTCCGGCCATATTCTCGGTTGTATCCGCGTTCTGATGACGGCGTTTCAGCCCAATCGCGATCGTACGATGATCTATAAGACCGGCCGCCGAGATCGCGTCCGCCGGTGAATCCTTTTCCCTGGTCATCGCCGGTGTAATATCGCGAGCCGTAACCACGTCCGTAATCATCTGACCAGCCGGCGCCATATCGGCCCTCTCGCTCGCCCGCGCCTTCCCATCCCGAGTCGCGCTCGTACGCGCCCCCATAACGCTCTCCGCGGTAGCCAGCGTCGCCCCGGTAGCGTGTCTCCCCGCGATAACGATCTTCTTCGCGGTCGTAATAATTCGCCATGTTCTACTTACCTCCTTGGTTTCTTGCATGAATGATTTCTAAACACCCTTGCGGTTTAGGAAAAAAGCAGTCAATCGCCGTGCCGATGATGTACAAAAAATTCAATGTAGCCCATCGCCTCAGTGCAACTCGTTTACACGAAATTTGTACGAAATGTTGCTAAGCGATGAGTGACAACAGATGTTGACGAACAGACGATGCGACAATAGAATCCGCGCAAACCCAGCTCTAACATCTACTGACCGCGACGAGGAGAAGTTATGAAACTGAAAGCGATTGTATTTGGCTTGGTCGTTCTATTTGCGAGCGCCGTTGTTTGTGCGGCTCAAAGTCCCCAGATGGGCACGTGGAAGTTGAACGAAGCCAAGTCAAAGTTCCCGAAAGGCGCGACAAAAAACCATACCGTGGTTTACGAGATGGCTGGTGACATGACCAAGGTCACAGTGGACGGAAACGACGGAAGTGGCGCCGCGACGCACAACGAGTGGACGGGCAAATTCGACGGCAAGGACTACGCAGTAAGCGGCGATGCAACCTCGGACATGCGTTCCTACCGCAGAATCAATAGCCACACACTGTCAATTAAGGCGAAGAAAGACGGCAAAGTCACACTGACCGGCACCATCGCCGTTTCACGCAACGGCAAGATGCGCACGGTGCGCACGACTGGCAAGAATGCGGCAGGCAAGTGGGTTACCAATACTGCCGTTTATGACAAGCAATAGGAGTCAGAAACCGTACCGAAAGCGAGGGTCAGCGGATTCGATCCTCGCAGTGAACGGTAGAACTCCGCGACCTCTGAGCCAGTCTAATCGTCTTTGCCCTGGCTCAGAATTCTTCATGTCTGTAATGGCTCAGTTTTCCGAGTCGCTGCCTCAATGGAAAAAATGATTGACTTTTACACGCCTAGCACATATTGTGCGCGCGCATTGCGGTATATGGCTGGCGCTGGCACTTGCCTCGCACACTCGCTTACCCGGCCTAAGAATCAATAAATAGATCATCGCCGCGGCACGGTTTACTGCGAACTTTGCCGCCGCGGGCTTTCCTCTTGCGGCCGGCGGATGAAGACAATTCTTCTCACATTACAAATCGAGGTCTGGGTCTTCCTTGCCGGTCTTGCGGGCATCATCGCATACCGTCTGCTGACCGGAGCCATCAACACTAAGGGGCTTTTGTTAGACAAGGGTAATCACCATTCGTTCAGTCCGGCGCGCCTGCAACTCTTCCTGACAACGCTGGCGATTGCGGTCTACTACATTGGCGAGGTTTTGGCGACAAAGAGAGGAGAGTTTCCGACGATTCCCAGGGAAATGTTTCTGGTCCTTGGTGGTAGCCATGCTTTTTACCTCGGCAGCAAGACGGTCGCTTTGATTAACGAGACTCTCGCTCGTCAAGCAAATAGAAATCTGTAAAGGAGATCGACTCAGATGGAAACCCTCAAATTCGTGATCGGTTGGATCCTGACAATCTTCCTCGGCGTCCTGGCGATTATCTTTTTGTATCGCGTGGCCACGAACGAGATCAGCCTCAAGTATCTCATCAGCGACGATCGCGGCTACGCCAGCCTGTCGCGCTTCCAGTTTCTGATCTTTACTTTCGTGATCGGGATGACCCTGTTTTATCTGATCGTCCTCAGCGGCAGCTACCCGCCGATACCCAACCAGATTCTCGCGTTGCTCGGCATCAGCGGCGGTTCTTATGTCGTTTCGAAAGGAATTCAGACCAGCAGGGATGTGGGGGTGGCGGAAGCCACGCATCAACCGATACCGGAAGCGACCGCTGACGATCGCTAGAAGTCCACTTCGTTGCAGTTCTGGATCGTGATGCCTGGAGGCAAAGAAAGCGATGCCAACAACTAATCACGGGCGCAACATAATCCTGGGTGTCGCGTTGACGGCCGCCTCAGTGCTGCCGGCAGTATTGAATCCGACGCCACCTGCTCCTCCGGCCAGTCCGCCCCCGGCAACTGCGACGGCGTTCGTCACCGGTCATCCGCGAATCTTTTTTGGCAGCCTCCACTCACATACAAAATACAGCGACGGATCGGGAACGCCCGCTGACGCATTCGCACGTGCTCGGGACCTCGGGAAGATGGATTTCCTCGCGGTCACTGAACACAATCACAGCGCGGCAGAGGCGGGCATCAGCAATGGCGATCCGCGGAAAGATGGAATCCTGATCGCGACGCAACCATCTCTCTACAACGGAACGGATCCAAATTCCCTCTTGAGCGCAGCCCGGACTTTTACGACGGACGGCAGCTTTATCGCCATCGCGGGGCAGGAATTCTCGACTATAAGTTCCGGGAATCACACGAATGTTTTTGATGTTGCCGATGTAATCGACGTCGCTAACGGCGACTATGCAGCCTTGTATGACTCATGGTTGCCGCAACATCCGGACTCTCTTGGCGAAGCGCCACTTGCACAGTTCAATCACCCTGACGTTAGAGCGGATTTGAATCCGAATACTAAACCGACTCAGCGGGAAAACGACTATGGCTATGACGACTTCAGCAAGAATTTCGCCGAGTTGCGCAAGCACTCGGAAAAGAACGTCAGCCTCATCGAGATCGTCAGTGGTCCGGCGCTGACTGACGGCACCAACCTGCCGATCACCAGCAACAACCGGCACGAGAAGGATTATTGGTTTTACCTCAACGAAGGTTTTCGCCTCGCGCCCACCGCCAATCAGGACAATCACTTTCTCAACTGGGGCACAATCACGCGCGCACGGACGGCGGTGCTGGCAGATCATTTGACAAAAGCGGATCTTCTCCACGCACTTAAGGCGCGTCACGTCTACGCGACGGAAGATCAAAACCTGCAGGTGCGTTTCGTCATCAACGACCAGCAGATGGGTGACGTCATCCGGACTCTGCAGCCTGTGGATCTATCTATCAACGTGGAGATCGTCGATCCGGACGAGCCGAATGCGACTTACACACTCGAGTTGTATCGTGATGAGGTCGGCGGCGATGTCATCCAGGACCCGGTGGACCAGAAAGAGCTGGAAGGGGACGGCACCGTTACATTTGATGGGCAGCGCTACGAATCAGGCACGGTTTTTCTGTTCATCAAGGTTTTGCAAAGAGGCGCGGATGGCAAGGAAGAGTTCGCGTGGACGGCGCCAATCTGGATCGAGTTCGGACAGCCACTGCCGCCACCACCTACCCCGACACCTTCACCGGGAGCGTCACCGACACCGGCGACCACGTTCGTGCACAGCCGGAACTCACAGATTTACCATTTCGCAAACTGCGCCGATGTCGCGAATATCAAACCTGAGAATCGGATTGAGAGTACGGTCGCGCCGGAGGACAAGACTCTGCACAAGAACTGCCCGCGGATAAAGCATTAGCGAAAGGCTTCATCGGAGCACCAAAGCAATACCAGAAGCACTTGAGGCGAGCGAATCAATCGAATTCCGTTCAAGTGGAAGTGCGCGTAAGGGATTTCTTGATTGTATCCATCGGCGATTCCAACGCCGGGGCCTACAAAACTTCTGCGCAATGAACCCGACGTTCCTATTTATTTTGTCTTCAGATATCACACGGAGTTTGTTGCTGGCCGCCTGATTGATTCGCTCATCCCATCAGTTGTGGGTTTCTCGTGATTGATTGACGAACTGAACGTCACGCTCTGATCGGTCGAGCCCTCTCCGGGTTCCCACACAGGATTCCGGCTACGCGATCTCGCATCTTTGCGCCATCTTCAATAGAATTTTGAGAGTGCCAAAATCGCAAGCGGTAGCGACCGGATCTCTTCGACGATCCACATCATCCCGTCGCTACGGCTCCGGGTTCTGACACTGATTGCCACAAATCAGTTTTCGGCGGTGTTCTCAGCTTAGGAAATAATGCGCGTTGGAGTCCGAGCCGTAATCGAATCAGTCCCAAGCCAAGCCGCAGCGCCAGACTGCGCGATAGGTTTTGATGAAGCATTTACGCTTCATCACCGGGCAGTCTTTGGCACGGCACGCGCAGTTTTGCGTGACGCGGCCTTGGCTGAAGAGATTACGCAGGAGGTCTTTCTCAAGCTCTATCGTCACCTTCAGACGGCGCCGACCGGCGAGTTGCTCCGGCCGTGGTTATTGCGGGTCACTCTGAACGAAGCGCGAAATGCTATTCGCGGCCGAAACCGCTCGCTGGAGCGCGACACCGTCTATGAAAAGACACGGCAGGAAACAGCACCAGAGTTCGAGCCCGAAAGTTCGCAACAACTGAAAGCCGCGCGAAGCGCGCTCGATAAAATTAAAGAGCCGATGCGCAGCTGTTTATTGCTGCGACACCAGGGACTCTCATATCGAGAAATAGCCCACACGCTTTCGGTGAAAGAGAACTATGTCGGAAGCCTGGTGGCCAGAGCACGAAAGGAATTCGCGCGCACGTATGACAAGATTGGAGCAAGCCGATGAGAAATTGCATCGACGAAGGATTTCTGCAGGCCTGGTTCGACGGTGAACTTCCGGCGGCTGAAGCCGCTCGCGTCGCTGCCCATCTAAATGCCTGTGGCGCGTGCGCCGCCACTGCGGCCGCGGTGGAAGCTGAGAGCCTGACTCTGCACGAGGCACTGGGTACTGAGTTTGCGGCGAGTGTTCCGAGTGAGCGATTGCGCGAGCGTGTGGACGCTGCGGTCGCGGCGCTTCACCAAGAGAAGGTACCAGCCGTCCACGCGTCGCGCCCCAATGCGTTTGCGCACTTCTTTGGTTCATTTCGACCGCTGGCGTACCCATCCGTCGCGGCAGTTATTCTGGTGGCCACGATCATCGGCTTTGTTTACCTGAAGAAGAAAGAAACTCCATCGATTGCCGTCAACGACAATCCACCGTTGCCAACGCTGACTCCGCAGCAAACTCCAGCGCCAGGCGCAAGGCAAACTCCTGATGACGTAGTCAAATCCGGTCCGTCCGAATCGCCGAGGTTAGTAGTTGTCCGAAAGCCTAAGCCCGCCGCGGGCCGAACCAGACCGGAAGAGCCTGAGGCGACGTCGCTCGCATGGCAAGAGCGCCAGTATGAATATGCCATCGCCAAACTTGGCGAAGCACTTAAGTATCAGCCGCCGATGCGACCCGCGCTTCAGGTCGAATACGAATACAACATGGCGGTTGTGGACAGCACGATTGCGACCACCCGGGAGGCGGCCAGAAAAAATCCGAAAGATCCGCTCGCGAACCAGTTCATGCTCGCAGCTTATCAAAGCAAAGTTGACCTGATGAACGAAATCGCTGAGGCGCGAGCCTTACAGAAATAACGCCTTGAGCCGTACGCGCTACTAAACAGTTTGCAGATTTTTTGCTTCTGAGGTGCGCGCGCCATATTGCCCTTCGTGATGGCCGGCCGGACAAATAATACTTGCCACAAAATTGACGACCTTGGTGTTCTATTCGTTGGAAGGCCAGAAAGAACTGTTACGAAAGGATAGCCAATGAAAAAGACAGCTTTATTAATCGGAATTGTCTCACTGGCGGCGACGTTAGCCGGCAATCGGACCAATGTTACCAAGGCGCATGCCGCTCCCAATGCCAAAACATTCAACTCAGACCCTACTCAGAAACCTAAGGGTGATGAGCTAACCGAACCGTTTAGCCAGACCTATCCGCTTTCGCAGACTGGCCGCGTCCATATCGAGAACATCAACGGCGACGTGCACATCAGTGTTTGGGACCAGGCCTCGGTCAAGGTTGATGCGGTGAAACGCGCTTACAGCCAGAAGCGACTCAGCGAAGTGACGATCGATGTACAGAGCGCCCCAGACAGCCTACGGATCAAAACAAAGTATCCTGAAGATCGAAATGACGAGAACCGTAATCATGAAGACAGTTTTGCCAGTGTCGAGTACACGCTCACGGTTCCCCGCAGCGCGACCCTCGACGGCGCCGACCTCGTCAATGGGTCGCTTGATGTTGAAGGCGTTCAGGGCGATGTGCGCGCGTCGCTCGTCAATGGTACGGTCAAAGCCTCTGGACTCGGCGGCGAAGTAAAACTAAATACTGTCAACGGGGGCATCGAAGCAAATGTTGCTGCCTTGGAGACCGCAAAAGGCGTGCAGTTAAATTCGGTCAATGGCGCGATTGTGCTGGTTGTTCCAGCAGGCGCAAGCGCGGACATCAAGGCCAGTACGGTTCACGGAGACATCACCAATGATTTCGGATTAAAAGTCGAAGACGGTCAGTACGTCGGCCATAGCATGAGTGGTCAGATTGGATCAGGGGGCGCGCGCATTCGTCTGAATAACGTAAACGGCTCAATCACCGTCAAAAGCGGATCGAGTCGCTTTTAGAGCAACCTTCCAAAATCGTTCTGAAAACACTTGAGCCGAGCGAATCCATCGATTCCGCTCGGCTCTCCTTTTCCCTGGCTGTTCTTTCTGTTTCCTGCCTTCTGCTTTCTGCTTTCTGCTTTCTGGCAGCGCATACGGAACTCGAATCCGACCGATCTATTAAAGATTAGAAAGACGCGGTGTAGTTCTCGCGCTCAATGGTTGAGGCTCAGGGGTAAAGTCTTCGCCGGGATTGATAAACTGATCGCGCTCAAACTTGTATTGCTTGTCATAGAGTTGCCGGTAACGTCCGTCTGCCTCAAGCAGTTCCTCGTGAGTGCCGCGCTCGACAATCTCACCATCTTCCAATACCAGGATTTGATCGGCGCTGCGAATCGTCGACAGCCGGTGTGCGATCACGAACGTCGTGCGCCCGCGGCGGAGCTGACGCAGTCCGTCTTGAATCAGGGCTTCACTCTCGCTGTCCAGACTGGAAGTTGCTTCATCCAGAATCAGCAGTTTCGGGTCGGCGAGAATCGCCCGAGCAATCGCTATGCGCTGACGCTGGCCGCCTGACAATTTTACTCCGCGCTCACCCACAACCGTGTCGTACTTCAGCTCGAACCTTTCGACAAACTCTGCGACGTGCGCGATCCGGCTGACGGCTTGAATCTCTTCGCGCGTCGCATGGGGTTTTGAGAAGCCGATGTTGTCCGCCACCGTTCCGTCAAAGAGAAAGTTGTCCTGCATCACGACCCCGAGGTACGAGCGGAAGTCGCGCAGGCGCAAAGTGTTCAAGTCTTTACCATCGACTTTGATGGTGCCAGACAGTGGGTGATTAAAGTTCATCGCCAGACTGATCAGAGTGCTCTTGCCGGAGCCGCTGGAACCGACGAGCGCCGTCGTTGACCCCGCCGGGGCTTTGAACGAAACATCTTTCAGCACGGGCACGCCTTCGTTGTATTCGAACCAAACGTTCTCGAATTCAATCTCGCCTTGCACTTCCGGCAACGGTTCGCGAAAGACATCCTGATCGTCTTCGGTTTTCATGTCCATCACTTCGCGAATGCGATCGAGGCCGGCAAAGGCTTCGGTGATCTGCGTCCCGATCGCCGCAAACTGGATGAGCGGCATTGCCATCATTCCCGTGAAGAGCACGTACATGAACAGATCGCCAAGGGTCATTTTCCCGCTCACGACCGAAGGTCCACCAACCAGAATGATCACTACACCGACCGCGCCAACGATCAAGCTGGAGAACGCGGTGGTGGCTGAGACGCCGGTCATCGATTTGGCGATGTTACGGAAAAGCTTGTGCGCGCCTCGCGCAAACGTCAGCTCTTCGCGCTTCTCGGCGGTGTATGCCTTGACGATGCGAATGCCGCCAAGTGATTCGGCCAGCCGACCAGTAAGGGTCGCGGTTATCTCACCGCGCTCGCGGAACAAAGGTCTGAGTTTAGTGAAAGCGAAAGCCAGAGCTGCCCCGAAAGTCCCCAGAACCAGAATTGTGATCGAGGTCAGACGCCAGTTGAGCCAAAAGAGAATGCAAAGCGCGACGATCGCGGTGATAAAGCTCCCGACTAATTGAACTAAACCGGTGCCGACTAGATTCCGAATGCCCTCGGCGTCGTTCATGATTCGCGAAATGAGCTTGCCGACCTGGGTCGAGTCGAAATAGCTGACCGGCAGACGCGCAATCTTGGCCTGCACCTTCTTGCGCATTTCCGTGATGGCGCGTTGGGCCGCGACTCCGAGAACCTGCGACAGGCTGAAACTGGTGAGGGCTTGGATGATGGTCGCTGCGCCCGCCGCGACGGCGATCTTCCAAAGCAGGTCAGTGCGGCCTTTGACGATGACCTGATCGATCAGGAACTTGGTCGAGGCGGGCAGCACGAGCCCCATCGCCTGATTAATCAGCATCAACACGGCGCCGAGCAGCAGCCGCCGCCGGTGCGTCCAGATCAATTCGCGGGCGTCGCCCCACGCGGCCGACCAACGGATCTTTTTCTTTTTTGGCTCAGCCATTTTGTTTGTGCCGGGGCAGTAGCCCGACCGTCAGGGAGGGGCGTATGGTCCCGCGTTCACGCCCTCCCTGACGGTCGGGCTACTGCCCACTCGGACCGAGACATAAAAGGCCACCAGTCTGGTGGCCATTGTCGCCTGCTTACTGCCTTCTGCTTACTGCTTACTGCTCACTGCCTACTGATTTTTGGCAGCGCATACGGGACTCGAACCCGTGATCTCTGCCTTGAGAGGGCAGCGTGTTAACCAACTACACCAATGCGCCGCGAAGTTGGGATTATAGTGGGCGAGTGTCCCCCTCGCAAGTTCGACGTCCTCGTGCGAGCGCGGTCACTTCACAGGCTTCCTGCGCATGTTATACTCCGCGTTCGCAATTCTACTTCAGCCGATTCGGTGAATCCTGACTAGCCTTAGATGAACATTGCGGTGCTGAACGAAACGTCTTCAGGCGAAGCGCGCGTAGCGCTCATGCCCGATTCGATTCAGAAGCTCGTCGCCGCAAAAGCATCGGTGTCTGTCGAAAGCGGCGCGGGTCTCGGCGCGGCGCGCACCGACGATGATTTCCGCAATGCAGGCGCAAGTGTCGTCACCGACCGCAAGGCGCTGCTCGCAGATGCTGACGTTCTGGTCTGTGTGAGCCATCCCGGCGACGAAGTCTTTCAAGCAATGAAAAAAGGCGGGGTGGTGCTCGGATTTCTACGCCCGCTCGATGAACCTACCAAGTTAGTGCTCGCGCTGGAAAGCGGACTGACAACTTTCTCGATGGAACTGGTGCCGCGCATTACGCGCGCGCAAGCGATGGATGCGCTTTCATCGATGGCCACAGTCGCTGGTTACAAAGCCGTTTTGATGGGCGCCGATTACATTCCGCGCATGTTTCCTTTGTTAATGACTGCAGCCGGAACCGTGCCGCCCGCACGAGTGCTCGTGCTCGGCGCAGGTGTCGCGGGCTTGCAGGCCATTGCCACCGCCCGACGTCTGGGCGCAGTTGTCGAAGCTTACGACGTGCGTGCGGCGGCCGGCGAACAAGTCCGTTCGCTCGGCGCGAAGTTCCTCGAAGTCGATCTCGGTGGCATTCAGACGGAAGACAAAGGCGGATACGCCGTGGAACTTTCCGAAGAAGCGCTGAAACGCGGGCGCGACCTGATCGCTGAACAAGCAAAGTCTGCCGACGTCATCATTACCACGGCACAGGTCCCCGGACGTCGCGCGCCCGTATTAATGGACGAAGACGCCGTTAACGGAATGAAGCGGGGGTCGGTCGTCATCGATCTCGCGGGCGCGACTGGCGGGAACGTGACGTTAAGTAAGGCCGACGAAGTTGTCGAGCGCAACGGCGTGACGATTATGGCGCCGACGAATCTTCCGGCGACCGTGCCGGTTCATGCGAGCCAACTCTACTCGCGCAACGTGACGGCGTTTCTGAACCTTTTGATCAAGGACGGGGAGCTTCACATCGACATGAACGATGACGTGGTCGGCCCTTCGTGCGTGACCCATGAAGGCAAGTGGGTCAATCAACGGGTCGCGGCAGCGATGGGAACGGGATGATTGTCTTTGCGAAGCTTGGCGCCTTTCGCGTGAGGCAGGCTTCACGCCAAGCTCGCAAAGACGCCAAGAAACGCAAAGTTAAGGGAGCGACGAGATGAGTTTGAACATCATTTCAATGCTTTTGTTCCAAGGCAGCACCGAGAGCATGTCCGCGGCGGCGATCATCGCGGCGCTTTATGTCTTCGCGCTGGCCGCGTTTCTTGGTTATCAGGTCATCTCGCGCGTGCCACCGCTTCTGCACACGCCTTTGATGTCAGCGACGAACGCCATCTCGGGTATCTCGCTGGTGGGTTCGATCGTAATCGCCGGCGGCACTGGGCCGCATCACGCGAAGGTGGCCACGATTCTCGGCTTTATCGCAGTAGTGTGTTCGACTTCGAATGTGGTCGGCGGATTCGCGCTTACCGATCGCATGCTGAGGATGTTCAAACGGAAGAAATGAAATTTCAAGTTCCAAGTTTCAGGTTTCAAGTTAGCCGCACAAACTTGAAACTTGGAACCTGAAATTTGAAACCGCCTTATGGTCTGGCAAACCTACTTCATCGAATTCAGTTATCTGCTCGCGTCGATACTTTTCATCTTCGGCCTGAAGGGCTTGAGCCACCCCGAGACCGCGAAGCGCGGCATGCACCTCGCCGAAATAGGCATGACGCTGGCGATCATCGGCACGCTCATGCACTTCGAGATCGTCAGCTATACCTGGATCATCGTTGGCCTCTTGCTGGGCGGACTACTCGGCGCGGCCATGGGCGTCTGGGTGCCGATGACGGCGATGCCACAACGAACTGCACTGTCGCACGCGTTTGGCGCGTTCGCCGCGGCGCTGGTCGGCATTGCTGAGTACTACAGCTACACCCACGGCTTCAAAGACATCGCGCAATTGGGCCATGTGAAGATGGGCGCGATGGGATTCGAAATCATGCTGGGCGCACTGACGACGACCGGCAGCTTGATTGCTTTCGGAAAACTCCAGGGCATAGTGCCGGGGCAGCCGCTGATTTATCGCGGCCAGAACATCTTCAATATGGCCCTGCTCGCCACGACGGTCGGGCTTTTTATTTATTTGATCTTCGTGCCGACGGCCGTGATTCCGTTCTACGTGATGCTGGCACTGGCGTTTGTGTTCGGCGTATTGCTGGTGATGCCAATCGGATCCGCAGATATGCCGGTGGTGATGTCGCTTTTGAATTCCTACGCAGGTCTCGCGTCAGCGGCCACAGGCTTTGTGCTCGGCAATAACGTCCTGATCATCGCGGGGACGTTGGATGGATTTTCGGGATTCATCCTCTCGATCCTGATGTGCCGGGCGATGAATCGTTCAATTAATAACGTCTTGTTTGGTGCGTTCGGCAGCGCGGCCACCTCGGCGGCCGCAGCGGGTGAGCAAGGGACGATGCGCGAAGTCAGTCTTGACGACGCGGCTGTGCAGCTCGCCTATGCCAGCAAGGTTGTGTTCGTTCCCGGTTACGGCTTAGCCACCGCGCAAGCCCAGCACGCAGTGCGCGAGTTGGCGAACACGCTTGAAGAGAAGGGCGTCACAGTGAAGTACGGCATCCATCCGGTGGCCGGCCGTATGCCCGGACACATGAACGTCTTGCTTGCTGAAGCGAACGTTCCCTACTCGCAACTGTACGAACTCGAGCAGATCAATCCGGAACTCGCCAGCACAGACGTCGCGGTCGTCATCGGCGCAAACGACGTGGTGAATCCCGACGCGCGCGACAATCCAGGAAGCCCCATCGCCGGCATGCCGATCATCGAAGTCGATCGCGCGAAGTCCGTTATCGTTCTCAAGCGCGGTCAGGGCAAGGGATTCTCCGGCCTCGAGAATCCTCTATTCTTCAAGCCTGTGACCGGAATGCTCTACGGCGACGCGAAAGACTCACTGACGAAATTGGTTGGCGCAGTCCAGCACGCGTGATTCAGTATTCGCTCGTTAGAGCGAAACATTTATAGAACGCGATTTAGCAAACGTTGGTTCAAGCTCCTTTAGGAGCGCACTGTGAATATCAACGCGTGTTGGATTGCGCTCCCAAAGGAGCTGCTGCATCATTAGGCGCTTGCGGTTCTACAAATATTTCGCTCCTTCGGGACCCAGTCATAATCTCATGCACAAAAGATTATTTTCGTTAGTCGTCATTCTCAGTCTGTCGCTTTCGCTGCCGGCTGCCCTTGGCCAACATCACGCGCCCGCAAAAACATCAGCAAAACCCAGGGCAACAACTCTTGCCGCTCGCGGGGTCGACACAATCACTGCCGCGCAATTGCGCAACTATCTGACATTCATTGCCTCGGACGAAATGGAAGGGCGCGACACGCCTTCGCGCGGACTCGACACGACGGCAAAATTCATCGCGATGAATCTCGACCGTTGGGGCTTCAAGCCAGCGGGCGATGACGGCACTTTCTTTCAGAAGATTGCGCTGAAACGTGATGCGCTCGATGCGACAAAAACTGCGGCAGAAATCAATGGTCAGAAGTTCACGTTTGCTGACGACTTTCTGCCGAACGCCGTGTCGGGCACCATTTCCGGTCCGCTTGTCTATGTGGGAACTGGATGGGTGATCAAGTCGAAAAAGCTGAATCCCTACGAAGGCATCGACGTTAAAGACAAAATTATGGTGGTGCTGGGCGCGCCGTTTCCCGGATTTCCTCGAGGTCTTACGCGCGCTGATTTGTCCGGAACGCAGGGTGTCGACTGGAGCAGTCCGGCGATTTACGCGCAGCAACACGGCGCAAAAGGAGTTCTGGTTATTCCCGATTCGCAGACTGCGCAAAATTGGGAGCAGCTTCGCGCGCGCCTCTTGCAACCGGCACGTTCGACAGTTGAGAAATTCAGCACGCAACCAAATGTGCCGCCTGTCCCCGCGGTCACAATGTCGATGAAGATGGCGAACGTTTTGTTCGACGGCGAGAAGTTCGATGCAACGACGCTCGTCAAAAAGAATGAAGCGGGCGAAACAGTTCCCGCGTTCGAGTTGAATTCCTCAAAGAATGTCAACGTTACGATCGCCATCAAAGCTGAGCGCCCGATGACGCAGAACGTCGTCGCCGTTTGGGAAGGCGGCGATCCCGTTTTGAAGAACGAATACGTTGCCGTCGGCGCTCATTACGATCACGTAGGCATCTGCGCGCCGGGCCAGGCCGATCCGATTTGCAACGGCGCAGACGACGACGGTTCAGGCACCACGGCGCTGCTGGGCATGGCCGAGGCAATCTCGCACGCGAAGCAAAAACCAAAGCGTTCCGTCTTGTTTGTTTGGCATTGTGGCGAAGAGAAAGGATTATGGGGGTCGCGCTATTTCACCGACTATCCCACAATTCCGCTGGACAAGATCGTCACTCAACTCAACATCGACATGATTGGTCGCAGCAAAAAGGATGGCGACATCAACCCGCGCAACAAAGATCTGACCGGCCCTAACGCGATCTACGTGATTGGCTCGACGATGATGAGCACGGAACTCGGCAATCTGGCGCAGCAGGTCAATAAGTCATTTCTGAATCTCACGTACGATACAAAGTACGACGATCCCGCCGATCCCAACCGTTTCTTTTTCCGCAGCGACCATTACAACTACGCGCGCAAAGGTATCCCGATCATTTTCTTTTTTGACGGCGTGCATGAAGACTATCACCGGCCCGGTGATGAACCGCAGAAGATCGACTACGACAAAATGGAGAAAGTTGCGCGCACCGTTTACCTGACGCTGTGGGCGGTCGCGAATCTGCCGGTGCGTCCGAAGGTCGACAAGCCGTTGCCGGCGCAACTCAATCAGCGAACTGGTCTATGAATCAGGCTCAGTTTTGACAAGGCCACATCGCGAGTCAGCGCCGTGGCACGCGCCGCGCCCAGCACACTGTGACGTCGATGCGGATAAAGTTCCAGCGAGCGCTGGTATGCCGGGAGGGCCTTTGCCGGCTGTTTCCGTTCCATGAAGAGATCTCCGATCAGTTCTTCGGCCGGCAGCGTCGGGCCGGGCGTCACGGGAGCTTTCGGCGTTGACTCTTCGAGATCGGCGGCCTCCCGCATGAGCGAAACAGCCACGTCCTCTTTGCCTTCGACGTGAGCTATCCACCCCTCGAGCTCAAGCCTCAGCATGCGAATGTTCCGGGCGAACAGATCTTCGTGCATCTGCACGGTTGCCGTTTCCAGTTCGTTTAGTCGCTGGCGTTCGGCTTTAGCTTGATCGAGGCGGCCGAGGTGGGCCGCGCCAAGTCCGCGCGCGAATCGAACGATTGCCTCCGGCCACGTGAAGCGATCCCAATCGAGAGTCGACGGCTCGCGCGGAACAAGCACGGCCGCTTCTTTCCAAGCGCGACGCTCTAACGTGTAGCGGGCTTCAGTTGACATCAGGTGAAACGCGGTCTTGAAACTTGGCTCAAGCCGCTCGGTAGTACGCAGGCGTCTGATCTGCGCCGCGGCCGCTTTGTTGTCGCCTTTTTGCAGATAGGCATAGACGAGATACTCGATCGCGTGACAGAACTCGTCCCAAACAAACTGTCCGCGATCACCCGCCGGATAACGTAACGCCGCATCTGCCGCCCTCAGATTTCCGCTAATCACGCCGTTCCAATCGCCCACGCGCGTGTAGATGTGCGTGGGCATATGCAGCGCGTGCGGATTATCTGGCGCAACGCGATCGTACTTGCGCGTGATTTCCATCAGCTCACGCTCGCGTCCGGGCACGTCGTTGGCGTGAACGAGATAATGCATCGCGCCCGGATGATTCGGATTTTTCCGATAAATGCGCAGAAGGATCTCTGCCGCCCGATCCGCGTGGTCGCGAGTGATGCGATCAGAAGGTGTAGTCGCCAAATGCGCGAGCGCATAGAAGGCGCCTGCTTCCGGATCGTCCGGGAATGCCGCATAGACCTTCTGCATCGCCTCTTCCCACCGCTGAATCCGCAGCCAGTAATCCTTCGAAGCCGGATCGCGAAAGAAGGCTTCAGCCGCGGCGATGAACATCTGTTCGCGCTGCGTCGGTGGCTGGAGCGACTTAGCTTTTTCCACTGCCGTCCAGCCTTGCTGCAACGCCGCCGGTCCCGGTCGCGTCGGCCAAAGTGGTTGAAAGAGCGTCATGGCCTCGCCCCAGTACGCCATCGCGCAACGCGGGTCGATCATCTCGACGTGCTGGAATGCCTCGCGCGCCTGCGCATATGTCATGTGATGCAACAGCGCAACTGCGTGATTGAAAGCTGACTGTGCCTGTGGTGAACAGCTCACCGGAAAATTAACCACGCCTAAATCGTGGCGGCCATGCCTCATTTGCGCGGCACCTTCGATGGGCCAGCCACTGATCAGAAGCACGATCGAAATCAATTGCAGGCGGCAGAGTGTAAGCGGAAGCATTGTGTTAATCGAAGAGACGTCAATCGAAACGCTTGTATTTAACCACACGCAAATGCTCCACGGTTATGGACAGCTGTGTTGTCACGAAATTGCAACTAAAGCGGCGGTTCATTCCAGAGCAGAGGCAGAGGCGACCGCGAGACCGCGCTTGGCTTTTGCCTCGAGCAGCATGTGCACGATTACGGACGCAATAATGATCGCGCCGCCGATAATGGCCCAACCGGAAGGCCGCTCGCCAAGAAACAGAAAAACCCAGATCGGATTGAGCACCGGCTCGACATAGCCGACGATTCCCGCATCGAGTGAACGCAGTCCGCGCGCCATCGCCAGCGTGAATAGAAGATATGCAAAACCAATCTGCACGATGCCGAGGTAGGCAAGTCGCCCGTAATCTTCAGGGCTGATTCCACGTCTGACCGCGCCAAAAAATGCCGGCGCGCAAAGCACAACCACAATCAGGTTGCCGTAGATTGCCGCCGCAGCGCGATTAACTTGACGCGCTTTCGAATGGCGCAGCAGCAGGAAAAACAGAGCGAAGCAAACGCCGGAGGCGAGCGCAAACAAGTTGCCAGTCACGTCCTCAGGCCGCAACTTGCCGACAAAAAATAGCGACATGCCGGCTACGCATGCGGCGACAGTCACAAAATCGCGCGCACGAAATTTCTCTTTGTAGAACAGCGGTTCGAGGATCAAAACGTAAACAGGCGCGGTGTATTGCAGAAAAATCGCGTTGGCGGCAGTCGTCAGTTTGGTGGCAACGACAAAGAGAACGAGCAGCGCGGCATACAATACTGAGGTAATCGCGCTGATGCGATTCAGGCCGAAACCCTCTTTCCGTGTGAAGATGACAATCGTAATCGTGGCGAGCAGCGAGCGTCCGAATGAAACTTCGAACGGATTAAGGTGAGTCGCCTTAATGAAGAGGCCGCCGGTGCTCCAAAGAATCGCGGCGCCGAGAACCAGCAGTAAAGGTGAAGCGGCCGCGCTCTTAATCAGCGAATTGGAATTGTCGGCCACCAGCCTGTAGGTCTAAGCCTGTAACTAAGGATGCGCGCTCCTAATGAGCACGTTATTCATTTCAGTTGAGTGCTCGCGCATCACTTTCTTGTCTTTCGTAATCGAATAGCTGAGCGCGTCACCGGTAGTTATAAAGCACTTGTCCTTCGGGCAAAGCTTGAATTCGTAAATCAGCTCGTCTTTATCTTTCGAAATTGTGACGCGATAGACGTCGCCGTCTGAAGTTTCGTTCACCTTGTATTTCTTGTATTTGCGGCTGAGCGGCGTCGCATTGTTAGCCAACGCCTGCACAATTTCGATTTCGTTAGCAGAAAAGTAGATTCTCTCGATATTTTCAGTCTTCGCGCTCGCGCGATTGACCCATTCGCCAAAAATCCATTTCGGCGGATTGAACAGGTTCCCTGAGTTCGATTGCGCCTGCGGTGCGTTGAGATTGGCGAGAAGCATGACCGCGCACGCGGTTACAATTTTGGAAGTAGGCTTTTTTGATCGGTACCCCACAGTTTGGATAATAGACCGATAGTCGAGTGCCCGAAAAGAAAAACTTAGCTTGTAACTTCACCGGCGGTTTCTTGCGCTTCGGCGTCGTCCGCAAAACCTGCCGCGCGTGTACTGCCTACTGTTTTCAACTGGTTGAGGTATTTTCCGAATTGACCGTTCCAGGGCGGAATCACGACCGTGACCGCGCCCAACGCCTTTGCCTGGCAGGCGAGACGAATCAGCGGCTTTGGTTCGGCGGTGTCGATGTAGCCAAACTCTTTGATCTTCTTTCCTTCGCGCGCCGCAACGTCCGAAAGTTTTTCCGCGCCTCCGAGCACGCCAACCCAACAAGTTCCGCACGAAGCTGATCTACATTCGACAGGGATTGGTCCTTCGACCCGACGAGGATCGATGGCGCGCCAGTCGCGCGTCTGATCTTCGGCGGCGCCCCACGCAAGGTCCTGGCCTTCACGCAATTTGTATTTCGCGCCGGCGTCATTCTCGTCCCACGTCACCGTCCACTGCTTGTTCACCGTTTTCAAAAAACCGAGCAAGCCCTGACTGTCGTCTTTTGCCCGCCCACGCAAAATCTGTTCGGGAGATCTCTTCGCGACTTTACGGCCAATCGCCACGTTTCCTGGCGATGCTTTGAATGCTTCCAGCCCGACCTGCTGGACAGTCATGAACGCCACCGCGGTGATGCCCACGAGCAGCGATTCATCTTTCTTGAGCTCGTTGGCGACGCGTCGCGCCACCGCGAGAATTTGATCGGCGAGCGAAGAGCCAGGCTGTAGGGCGTTGGGTGCGTGTTGGACAGAATCCCGATTTGGCGCAGTCGAATTTGATGAACTGCCAGAAACGTTTGGTCCCGTCTCAACACCCAACACCTGATCCCTTACACCCTCAGCATATTCTTCGACCGCGCGCTTAACCTGCGGCCAGAATCGGTGTCCATAAAGGAAATGATGCGATCTGTCGATTTGGTTTTTGAGCTCGTAATCACCCTGCAGGAGCAGCTCATGCGCGAGTCTTTCACGATTTCCCGCCGCTTCAAGCGCGGTGAAAAGCGACCAGGGATAAAACGCAAACCAGATTTGCGTCGCATTGCGATCTACCTCATGAATTGATCGCAGCAGCGTGGCCAAAGCGGCCGACCACGCTTCATCGTTTTGTTGATTCAGGTAGACTTCGAAAGCAGTTTTCGGATTCATAGACTCATCAGACAGCAATTTCTTACTCCGCGAAAACGTGTAGTTTAGCAGTCAGAAACTTGAGCTTCAACCTCGCTGCTTGCCCCAAAATGCAAATCCACGCGGAAAGCTGAGAATTGCGCTCGCCTCCGCGTGGATTCGGAAATTGGTTCTTTGTTGATTACTTGCTGCGCAAGGTGACCCGAATCGGATCGCCCAGACTATTGGCCGGGACTTCGATCTCCTGCTTATGAAAACCCTTCGCCTTTACGATCAGCTTCAGCGTACCCATGTGAATCGGCGGCAAGACAGTGATGCCGCGCTCATTGGTGTTGTCCCAGCTTTCGCAGAAGAAACCGTCCGTCCGGTTTGATTCCAGTTTCACCAGCGCGTTGTTCACCGGATTTCCATGTTCATCAACGACGCGAACGTCGGCGCGGCCGATACCGTTTTCGGTCTTGGGAGCGACTCCGCGACTGGGGGGATCACCCGGATTCTCGGTTTGATTTTGCGCCAGGCCGACCGAGAACGTCGCGGCGATCATCACGAGCGAGAGTAGAAACTTCGACATAATATTTTGAAACTCCTTGTGTTTTATTCTACGCGCACCAGCGAATTTCGTGAGGCGCCCTGTCGATGGTCGGGCGACTATCTGAACGACAGTAAAGCGCTAAGGCTTTAGTGACCGAGGGGCGTTTGCGGGTTGCCATGATGGCTCCTGCTTCCGGAATTATATCGATCGAGGCGTGGGTTTGGGAAGAATTTTCTCGCTCAGAAAAAAACTATGGTTTAGCAGCGACGATTTGCGGCTCAACAAGCGGAAATGAGCGAGTTGGAGTAGGATTCACGGATTGGAGGAACTCTGATGCTGATACAGTTTTTGGTGCTGCTGCTGATTGCTGGAGTGTGTGGCGCAATCGGTCAAGCCATCGGGGGCTATTCGCACGGCGGCTGTCTGGTATCAATTGCGCTCGGATTTATTGGAGCGTTGTTGGGAAGTTGGATCGCCGGAAAGCTTGGGCTCCCGGAGCTGATCTCGATTCCGGCCGGCGGTATGAACTTCCCGATCATCTGGTCGATCATCGGAGCCGCTTTGTTTGTCGCACTGATCAATCTGATCACTCGGCGGCGGACGCTGGTTTAGGCGCGTTCTCATCAGTGCGCAGCTCACGAGTGCGATCCAGCCACCAGGCCCACGCGACGAATAGCCAACTGAACATCGTTCCAATGGCAACCTTTCTCACGCTCGTCGGTGGCGGCGCGAATATGACCGCCGCATAGAGTCCCACCAGCGCCAGTACAAAAAACCAGAACGCAAAATTTCCGATTGGCTTTTTTGCTTTCGTCGCGCCCAGGTAGATCAAGACTCCCGCCACCAACATCATCAATTCGATTGCAATCGTGATCTTCGGACGGTTCCATAGCCCGAGACCGAATAAACGACTTCCGCCCGCAGATAACGGCAAGTCCGGTCGATGCACGACGTAATCCAACAGCCAGTGGCTGATTACGCCGAACCAAATTGTGATTGCGCCAACCAGATAACGAGCGAAGCCAAAGTAGATTGAAGCAAACAGCGTCGCCCATCCGATCACTGCGACCAGTCCATGCGAGACCGGATACGAATCAAACTGCAAGCGCAGGAATGGATTCGGATTGGGCAGGATTGTCACGTACTCCCAACCGACCAGTAGAAATACAGGCCAGAGGAGATCGAGCAAAATCGGCGCGGCAATTAAGACACCGAGTGACGTGCGCGGCGCAAACCTCTTCGCGGCGAGGCCTAATGCGTAGTGTCCGACAAACATTTGTGACGCATGCTATCACTTTTAGTCAGTATCGTTTGAAAAAATCTGTGCTTCTCGATAAAGTAACCGGACTAAGCGATTCAAATTGCAGTGACGTTTAGAAGCGGACTCAACCGCATGCTCGTGAGCGGACGGTCGGTGTTTCTAAACCTTAGGTTTGATCTTCTGCGGCGATGCCACAGATTTTCCGTCACAGCACAAATTATCTGGCGCGGGCCACGATCTTCGGCGCGTTATTTATTTTGATCGCCGCGCTTTTCGTCGCTGCCGAAATCAACCGTTCCGGCTGGAACACTGGCGCTTACATCGAGCGCCAGCAGCCAATTCAGTTTAGTCACAAGCACCACGTCGGCGACGACGGAGTCGATTGTCGTTACTGTCACACGACGGTGGAAACTTCTGCGTCCGCGGGAATTCCCTCAACGACGATTTGCATGAGCTGCCACAAACAGATTTGGGCGGACAGTCCTTATCTCGAACCAGTGCGCGCGAGCTACAAGACGGGCAAGCCACTCGAGTGGGTGCGCGTGCATGACTTGCCTGACTTCGCGTATTTCAATCATTCGATTCATCTGAACAAAGGCGTCGGCTGCTCGACGTGCCACGGACAAATCGATCAGATGCCGGTCGTGTATCAGACCCAGTCGTTGCAGATGGAGTGGTGTTTGGATTGTCATCGGCATCCGGAAAATTATGTGCGGCCGCAGGAAAAGGTATTCGATATGAGTTGGAAACCGCCGGCGGATCAGAAGCAGCAAGGCTTAGCGCTGGTCAAGAAGTACAAGATTCAGACTAACACGGCCAGTGGACAGACTGTTTTGACAAGCTGTTCGACTTGTCATCGGTGACGGTTTTCTCCCTCTTCCTTTGGGAGAGGGTTGGGGTGAGGGATTTAGCGGGCTGCAAAGAGAATCCTTTTGCTTTCGCAGTTCGCCCCGGTTTGGAAGAAAAAGGGTTTAGGGTTGGTGCCGCAGTAGGCCCCTCACCCTAGCCCTCTCCCAAAGGGAGTGGGAACCTGACATCATGACCAACGATCGTCACATCAACTTTAAGCTGTTGCGCGACCGCATCTTGTCAGAACCGCCTGCGGTAGCGGGCGGGCCCGGGCGTGGCAAGCAATACTGGCGCTCGCTCGAAGAACTTGCCGACTCGCCAGTGTTTGAAGAGTTCGTTCGTCGCGAATATCCGCAGCACGCAGAAGAGTGGAACGATCCGATCGAACGCCGCACCTTCCTGAAAATCATGGGCGCGTCACTCGCCCTCGCCGGCTTGAGCGGATGCGTCATTCAACCGCCCGAAAAAATCATTCCTTACATTAAGCAGCCGGAAGAAGAGGTTCCGGGACGCGGTCTCTGGTTCGCTTCAGCATTCACGCTCGGCGGCGTGGCCACGCCGGTCCTGGTGCGCAGCAACGAAGGCCGCCCCACAAAGATTGAAGGTAATCCTGATCACCCCAGCACCGGTGGTGCAACCGCCACCGACATTTTTGCGCAAGCCTCAATCCTCTCGCTTTACGATCCCGATCGTTCGCAAGCGCCTTCATTCCGCAGCGAGACGCGGCCATGGATGGCATTCGTCGCCGAGATACGCGGGTTAATAGAAGATCAAAACCGAGGCATCAGAGTTCAGAAAGGCGCCGGCCTGCGCTTTCTCACGGAAACCATCACCTCGCCGACGCTTGCGGCGCAGATGAAACAAATCCTCACAGACTTTCCTGAAGCGAAATGGCATCAGTACGAGCCCGTCAATCGCGACAACGCGCGCGCCGGCGCGATCATGGCATTCGGCCAGGACGTGCAGACGACTTACGACTTCAGCAAAGCCGATCGAATTCTTTCGCTCGGTGCAGATTTTCTGAACGGCTGGCCGGGCAATCTGCGTTACGCGCGGGACTATGCAAGCAAGCGGCGTGAAGGCGCCGACAAAGGCGAGATGAGCCGGCTGTACGTGATCGAAAGCACGCCGACGATTACGGGAGCAAACGCGGACCATGTTTGGCGGCTAAGAGCCAATGAAGTTTCAGCGTTCGCGCAAACGTTAGCTTCTGAATCCCTTACGGTCGGCAAAGGCTCAGGAGCACCTTATTTTGATCGATCACCGGCGAATGTTGTGCCGTCAGAAATCATCAATGCGATTGGAAAGGATTTGGGTTCCAGCATTGTAATCGCTGGCGACGATCAACCTCCCGTCGTCCACGCACTGGCTCATTTGATGAACGCTAATCTCGGCAACGTCGGCAAAACAGTTTTCTATTCCGATCCACTCGAAGCCAACTCAGTCGATCAAACGCAATCGCTGCGCGAACTCGTCACGGATATCGACGCCGGCAAAGTCGAAACGCTCATCATCATCGGCGGCAATCCTGCTTACGACACGCCAATAGATCTGCGGCTCGATCTAAATCGGCTGAGCAAAGTTAAGTTGCGCGCGCATCTGAGTCTCTATAACAACGAAACGTCGGACATTTGCCACTGGCATATTCCGATGGCGCATTACCTCGAATCGTGGAGCGATACGCGCGCTTACGACGGCACAGTCTCGATCGTGCAGCCGTTGATTGCGCCGCTCTACGATGGCAAGACCGCGCACGAGATGCTCGCGCTGTTTTCCGACAACTACGATCGCAAGCCTTATGACATTGTTCGGAATCAGTGGGCAGAGGGCGAGTTGGTTCATTTAATGAACGGACCGCAGGAAGACATCGCGTTACTGCGAGATCCGGCCGAATTTGAGAAGTCCTGGCGCAAGGTTCTGCACGACGGCTTCATTCCCAACACTGCGCTGCCGGCGAAGACAATGACGCCCAAGTCCGACTGGGCAAACTCGCTTCAAAATGCGGGCGGGACTACGGCGCTCCCCGCCAACACCTATGAAGTTGCGTTCCGTCCCGATCCATCCATCTATGACGGACGCTTCGCGAACAACGGCTGGTTACAGGAGTTGCCGAAGCCCTTAACGAAGATCACCTGGGACAATGTCGCGCTCGTCAGTCCGAACACCGCGAAGAAGATCGGTTGCCTGCCGCCAAACTATGAAGAAGAAAAGATTGGTAAAGAGGCGTACGTCGACATGGCAACGCTTGGGCTCGGCGACAAGTCGATTGCGAAATCCGTCCCAGTGTGGATTCTGCCGGGACAGCCAGACGACGTCATCACCATTCATCTTGGCTACGGACGGCCATTAGGTGGACGGGTTGGCGGTGGCCTCGGATTTAATGCTTACGACATTCGTCGCTCAGACGCGCTCTGGTCAGCGCCCGGTGCATGGATCAACAAGAACGGGCAGCGCTACGCGACTGCCACGACGCAACTTCAATTCGACATGTTGGGACGCGACATTCTGCGCGAAACTCCGGTCGACGAATACTTGAAGGAGAAAGACAAGCTCCAGGGCGAACGCGAAGAGCAACACAAAGAGAATCACGATCTCTCGCTCTATCAGGATTTCGATTACAAGAATCAGGGCAACGGCTATGCGTGGGGGATGTCAATCGACTTGAACAGTTGCGTCGGCTGCAATGCGTGCATGATTGCCTGTCAGGCGGAAAACAACATTCCGATTGTCGGCAAGGAACAGGTGAAGCGCGGCCGCTCGATGCACTGGATTCGCGTCGACGCTTATTTCAAAGGCGAAGAGGCGCATCCCGAAGGGCCTTACTTCCAACCGGTGCCGTGCATGCATTGCGAGAACGCGCCCTGCGAGCCGGTCTGTCCGGTGCACGCGACGGCGCATAGCGCGGAAGGTCTGAACGACATGGTCTACAACCGCTGCGTTGGCACGCGCTACTGCTCGAACAACTGTCCGTACAAAGTGCGCCGCTTCAATTTCCTTCTGTTCAATGACTGGGATACTCCGACTTATCAGTTGATGAGAAATCCTGACGTGTCGGTGCGCAGCCGCGGCGTGATGGAAAAGTGCACTTACTGCGTGCAGCGTATTCAGGCGGCAAAGATTCAATCAGAGCTTGAAGGACGTCCGGTGCGCGACGGCGAGATCGTGACGGCTTGTCAGTCAGTGTGCCCGACAGAAGCGATCGTGTTCGGCAACATCAATGACCCGAACAGTAAAGTTTCGAAACTGAAGGCGCTTGAGCGCGATTATTCGCTGCTGGGCGAGCTGAACACACGGCCGCGCACGACGTACTTGAGTGCGCTGCGGAATCCGAATCCGGAGATTAAGTCGTGAGAAAATTTGGCCGCGGATGAACGCGGATTTTACGGATAAGAAAACAATAATTCAGATTTGCGGAATCCGCGTTTATCCGCGGCTGATTTGATTCTGAGTAATGGACGAACGACGCGACCAGCACACATCTATTCACGGAACTCATCCCGTGGTGGGGACTGAGCTGACCTTCGGTTCGGTCACCGACAAGATCAGCGCCATCGTCCTCCAGCGCAAGACGCCGGTCGGCTGGTTCATTGGCTTTGCGATTTCGTTCCTGCTGTTTCAACTATTGCTACTGACGATCACGAACCTCGTCTTCAACGGTATCGGGTTGTGGGGCGTCAACCAACCGGTGGGCTGGGGCTTTGCCATCATCAATTTCGTCTGGTGGATCGGAATCGGCCACGCGGGAACTTTGATTTCGGCGATTCTCCTGCTGCTGCGACAGAAGTGGCGAACGTCCATCAATCGTTTCGCGGAAGCGATGACCCTGTTCGCAGTAGCGCAAGCGGGCATGTATCCGATCTTTCACCTCGGCCGGCCCTGGCTTGCGTACTGGCTGTTCCCCTACCCGAACACGATGGGAATTTGGCCGCAGTTCCGCAGCCCTTTGATGTGGGACGTGTTCGCCGTTTCGACGTACGCGACCGTGTCGGCGCTGTTCTGGTTCATCGGATTGATTCCGGACTTTGCCACGCTCCGCGACCGCGCCAAGAACAAAACGTTCGCGATGATTTACGGCATGTTGGCGATGGGCTGGCGCGGGTCCGCGCGTCACTGGCATCGCTACGAGATGGCTTACCTGCTGTTAGCGGGACTCGCCACGCCGCTCGTGCTTTCCGTGCACACGATCGTCAGCTTCGACTTTGCCGTCGCAATCATTCCCGGCTGGCACGCCACGATCTTTCCGCCTTACTTCGTCGCCGGGGCGATCTATGCAGGCTTTGCGATGGTTTTGCTGCTGACGATCCCGCTGAGAAAGATTTACGGCCTCGAGAGTTTCATCACAATGCGCCACATGCACAACATGGCGAAGGTCATGCTCGCGACCGGACTCATCGTCGTGTACGGCTACATGATCGAAGCGTTCTTCGGCTGGTACAGCGGTAATGATTACGAGCACTTCATGATTTGGAACCGCATGCATGGGCCATACGCCGTGTATTACTGGATTTTGATTCTGTGCAACGGAGTAACGCCGCAACTGCTTTGGATTAAGAAGCTGCGTTCGAATTTGCTGATTCTCTGGTTGATTTCTTTCGTCGTCAGCATCGGCATGTGGCTGGAGAGATTTGTGATTGTAGTGACGAGTTTGCATCGCGACTTTTTACCGTCATCGTGGGGCTTCTATCGAGGAACTGTTTGGGATTGGGCAATGTTCATCGGCACCATCGGATTCTTCCTGTCTCTTGTGTTTCTGTTCATCCGGTTCTTACCGATGATTTCAATTTTTGAGATGCGGACGATCCTTCCCGAAGCGGAAGTGGAGGAAGGATGAGAAGCGGACACGGTGAAGGGCGGACAGGGAGACGGGGAGAATTCTTTCTCCGTATCTCCCCGTCGCCAGTTCTCCCCGTCTAGACCATATGAAGGACACCGCTCCAAAGCTTTATGGTGTGATGGCCCAGTTCGACAGCCCGAGCCATTTGGTGGCGGCTGCGCGCGAGACGTACGAGGCGGGTTACCGGCAGATCAACGGCTACTCGCCCTTTCCGATCGAAGAATTGGATGAAGCGATCGGGTTCAAGCGCACGACGTTGCCGCTGATCGTTCTCGCCGGCGGCATCCTCGGCGCGCTCGGTGGATTTTTCATGCAGTACTGGATGGAAGTGATCGACTATCCGATCATCGTCGGTGGGAAACCGTTTAATAGCTGGCCGGCGTTCATTCCGATCACGTTTGAATGCACGGTGCTGGCGGCCGCGTTTGCCGCGGTGTTCGGTATGCTGGCGCTGAATAAGCTGCCGCAGCCTTATCACCCGGTCTTCAACGCGCCGAGTTTTGCGCTCGCTACGCGCGACAGTTTTTTCCTGGTGATCGAAGCAAAAGATCCGAAATTCAAACGCGATGAGGCCAGGCGGTTTTTGAAAACTTTAGAACCAATGGAAGTTGTGGATGTGGAACTCTAAAGCAAAGGCAAAAGTGAAAAGTAAAAAGGGGAAAAGGCGAACTCTTTGTGCGGCACCAGTTAGTCGCGCACTGTTTGTCTTTTTCCTTTTTCCTTTTTCCTTTTTCCTTTCGTCTTGCAGACGCGACATGCAGGATCAACCGAAAACAATCGCCTATCGCCAGAGCACCTTCTACAAAGATGGTACGGGTTCGCGGCCGCTGGTGGAGGGAACAGTTCCGCGCGGTTATTTGCGAGAAGATCGCGCATTCTTTTTTGGAAAGAAACTAAGCGCCAGCGACTTCAATAAGGAGCAGCAGCCGCAAGCTCAGAATCCGCCGTCGCAGCAAACGGGCAATGCAGCGATCGCATTTGCCGACGACGTCGATACGATTCCGATGCCAATCACGAAAGCCGATCTCGATCGTGGGCAGGACCGCTTCAACATTTACTGTTCGGTCTGTCACGGAATGACTGGCTATGGTGACGGCATCGTCGCGCGACGCGGCTTCAACAAGCCTTCGCCTGCAAGCTATCACCAGGAGCGTTTGCAAAACGCGCCGGTTGGACATTTCTTCGACGTGATGAGCAACGGCTGGGGCGCGATGCCAAGTTACGCCTCGCAGGTCTCGGTCGAAGATCGCTGGCGCATCGCGGCATACATTCGCGCATTGCAGTTGAGTCAGATGAAAGCAGGTCAGGATGTCAGCCACGGAGACACAGAGACACGGAGATGAAAAAAAGACAAAACAGTAGCGTCACTTTCACTTCAAATGATTTGTTTATCTCTGTGTCTCTGTGGCTCTGTGGCAATTGCAACAAATGATTCGCGGTTACACAACTCCGGCAGACTTGAATCGAACGCGCAACGTCGCGCTCGCGGTTGGGTTGCTGTTTACGCTCGCGCTGCTGCTTGGCGCCGTGCTTAGTCCGGGTCATTTCTTTCATGGCTATCTCGTCGGATTTATTTTCTGGACTGGGATCACCGTCGGCAGTCTCGCTTTGCTCATGCTGCAACACCTGACGGGCGGTGCGTGGGGATTGGTAATCCGGCGCGTGCTCGAAGCCTCGACACGCACCTTCCCCTTGATGCTTTTGCTCTTCATCCCAGTCGCGATTGGCCTGAAACATATTTATCCGTGGACCGACGCGGCGGTCATGAACAGCACGCCGGCTTTGCAAAAGAAGACAGCTTTCCTAAACCCGTCATTCTTTATCCTGCGCGCGTTTGTGTATTTCGCGATTTGGTCAGCCCTGGCGATGGCGCTGAATTGGTTGTCACTGCAACAGGATCGCGCCGCCTCGCGAGAAGTGCGCAAACGCATGCAGATGATCAGCGGCCCCGGCCTGGTGTTTACGATTATCTGCATTACATTCGCGGCCATCGATTGGGTGATGTCGCTGGATCCAGCCTGGTATTCGACGATTTATGGATTGATTTTCGTCGCGGCATGGGCCCTGAGCGCGCTCGCCTTCACGATCTTGATCATGAGTTGGCTGTCGGCGCGCGAGCCAATGAATGCGGTCGTGCAGCCGCGGCACTTTCATGACTGGGGAAACCTGACACTCGCGCTGGTGATGTTGTGGACGTACTTTGCGTTCTCGCAATACCTGTTGATCTGGTCGGGAAATTTGCCGGAGGAGACGACGTGGTATGTGGCCCGGAAACAGGGGGGCTGGGGCGCGATCGCATTGGCTATCGTGATTCTTCAATTCGCGTTTCCGTTTCTGATGCTACTTTCGCGCGCTACGAAGAAGAACGCGCAGAAACTCGCGATGTTGGCCGCGCTGATTTTGGTGATGCGCATCATCGATGTAATTTGGCTGATTGAACCGACCTACAGCCGTGGCAATTTTGTTTTTAACTGGGTGGATTATGTCGCCCCCATAGCGCTCGGCGGATTGTGGCTGGGGACTTTCGCGTGGCAGTTGCAGAAGCGGCCGCTGCTGCCAATTAACGATCCGCAATTGGAACAGGCCCTAGCGGTAGTGCATGGACATTAGAAAGTGAGCAGTGAGCAGTGAGCAGTGAGCAGAACCGGAAGGTTCACATCACCGAGACGCCGGACACGTCGCACATCAAGAATATCGATGTGACGCACGAGCAGAGCGACGTCCAGATTGGCGGCATTACGAAATTCATTGTCGGGCTCTTGATTCTGACGATCGTGACGTTCATCGCGTTGTGGGGACTGTTCACGATCTTTCAAAAGACTGCGACAACGCAGGAGCAGGAAACCCATCGCTCGCCCATCGCGATGAGTGGCGAAGAGCGTCTCCCGCCTGAGCCGCGGCTGCAGGGCGCGCCCGGTTTTGCACAGAATCTAGAAAAACCGAAAGTCGAAGAGCATGCGCAGCCGACACCGCCAAGCGGATTCATGCCGCCCAAAGATCCGTTGTGGGAAATTCACGCGTTGCGCGAACAGTGGAATGATGTGCTGGAGCACGGACCGACTGATGCGAACGGCCAGAAATTCGGCATGCCAATCGAGCAGGCGAAGGAAGAAGTGCTGAAGCAACTGACCGAAAAAACAGAAGGCAGCAAGCAGCAAGCAGTAAGCAGTAAGCAGTAAGCAGTAAGCAGACGATGAGACATGGGGACATGGAGATGGGGAGACGGGGAGAATTGAAGAGCAGTCTGAGAATTGCGCGGCAGCGTCTCGCCGTCTCCGCGTCTCCGTGTCTCCGTGTCTCCGTGTCTCGCCGTCTCCGCGTCGTCATGCTTCTGCTCACTGCTCACTGCTCACTGCTCACTGCACAGGCCCAGCCCGGCGTCCCCATGCCCAGCTCGCCTCTGTACGGCGCGCGGCCGGAAACCGGATCGGTATCGACTGGACTGCCGGCAGTTTTGAAAACTGTCGGGATTGAGCAGCGATTGAACGAGCAGGTACCGCTCGATGCGGTTTTCAAAGATGAGCATGGCCAGCAAGTGCGGCTTGGCGATGTCGCGAAAGGCAAGCCGGTCGTTTTGGCGCTCGTCTATTACTCGTGCCCGATGCTGTGCAACCAGATCTTGAACGGCGTGCTCGGAACGTTGCGACAGGTTTCCTTCAACGCGGGCGATCAATTCGAGGTGATCGCCATCAGTTTCGATTCGCGTGAGACGCCGGAGCTGGCGGCGACAAAGAAACAAACTTACGTGAAGGCTTACAACCGGCCGGGCGCGGACGCGGGCTGGCATTTTTTGACGGGCGATGACGCAAACATCAAGCGCGTCACCGACGCTGCGGGCTTTCATTACAAGTGGGACGAGAAGACGAACCAGTTCGCGCACGCAAGCGGCATCATGCTGCTGACGCCGGATGGAAAGCTCGCACGATATTTCTACGGCATCGAGTATCCGGCGCGCGATGTACGCCTCGGACTGGTCGAAGCTTCAGAAAACAAGATCGGTAGTCCCGTTGATACGCTGATGCTCTATTGCTATCACTACGATCCGGCGACCGGAAAATACGGCGCCGTTGTCATGAACATCATGAAAGTTGCCGGCGTGATCACGGTCGGTTTGATTGTGGGCATGCTGCTCGTTTTGCGAAAGCGCTGGCCACATGCTGAAGGAAAATCGTTTAGCGGCGGGCTGCCGCCCGCCGAAGATATCGGGCATTAGCCCGAGTCTAAAACGATTTGTGAGTTTTGAAATGCAATCCTGGTTTCCATTTATTCCCGAGAGCGCGTCGACCCTGTCAGGCGACGTTGACGCGGTCTATTTTTATGTCTCGGGCGTGACCGTGTTCTTCGTCACCTTGATTTCGCTGGTCGTCATCTTTTTCGTCATTCGGTATCGCCGGCGGAACGCGTTCGAAATCCCGCGCCCGATCGAAGGCTCGCACAAACTCGAGATGCTTTGGTCAGTCATTCCCCTGGTGATCGCGATGAGCATCTTTGTTTGGGGGGCCAAGGTCTATTTCGCGCAGTACCGGCCGCCGCAAAACGCGCTCGAAGTCTATGTAGTAGGTAAACAGTGGATGTGGAAGTTTCAGCATCCGACCGGCCAGCGCGAAATTAACGAATTGCACGTGCCGGTCGGCCGTAAGGTGAAACTGATCATGACCACGGAGGATGTAATTCATGACGTCTTCATTCCGGCGTTTCGCATCAAGATGGACGTCGTTCCCGGCAAGTACACGAGCGAATGGTTCGAAGCGACCAAGCCCGGACGCTATCACTTTTTCTGCGCCGAATACTGCGGCATGAATCACTCGGGAATGCGCGGCTACATTGAGGTGATGGAGCCGAAGGATTTTGACAACTGGTTGAGCGGCAACGCGAACCAGATGTCGCCGGCCGCCGCGGGCCAGGCGATGTTTGAGTCGCTCGGCTGCGTGTCATGTCACGGGGCGAACGCGGAGGGGGGACGCGGACCGGCGCTGCTCGGCGTCTACGGAAGCAATGTCGTTTTAAGCAATGGGCCGGCGGTGAAGGCGGACGAAGGCTATCTCCGAGAATCGATCATCAACCCGCAGGCAAAGATCGTGACGGGATTTGGACCGATCATGCCGTCGTTTCAGGGACAACTAACGGAAGAACAGTTGTTAGGATTGGTGGCTTACATCAAGTCGTTATCAACACCCAAGCCTGAGACCCCGACAGCGAAGCCGCCCGCAACGGGGACGCCACCGAGCGCGAATCCGGTACAGCCGAGATGAGTTTGATTTAACGCAATGGAAGAATTCACGATACCACCGCCACGCACGAATTACTTGAATGCTGAATACGGCATCAAGTCGTGGCTGCTGACGAAAGATCACAAGCGCATCGCGCTCCTATACCTGGGCTCGGTCAGTTTCTTTTTCCTGATCGGCAGTCTGTATGCGATGGCGATCCGGTTGGAGTTGCTGACGCCGCAGGGCGACCTCACTCAATCAAGCACTTACAACAAGATCTTCACCCAGCACGGAATCATCATGGTTTTCTTCTTCTTGATTCCGGCAATTCCCGCGACGCTCGGCAATTTTCTGGTGCCGATGATGATTGGCGCGAAGGACCTCGCCTTTCCGCGCATCAATTTATTGAGCTGGTACATCTACATGGCTGGCGGCATCATCACGATCTACGCGCTGCTCGCCGGGGGAGTCGACACCGGTTGGACGTTTTACACGCCTTACAGCACGACCTTTTCTAATTCTTACGTGCTGACCACAGGGGTCGGCATTTTCATCACGGGTTTTTCATCGATCCTGACCGGACTAAATTTTATTGTCACGATCCACACGATGCGCGCGCCCGGCATGACCTGGTACCGTCTGCCGCTTTTCATCTGGGCGCATTACGCCACCAGCTTGATCATGATTCTCGGCACGCCGGTCATCGCAATCACCGTGTTGCTGCTGGCGTTTGAGCGACTGGCGCACATCGGCATTTTCGATCCCGCCGCCGGCGGCGATCCGGTGCTGTTCCAGCATCTGTTCTGGTTCTATTCGCATCCGGCGGTTTACATCATGGTGCTGCCGGCAATGGGTGTGGTCAGCGAACTGATCGCAAACTTCTCGCGCAAGAATGTCTTCGGCTACAAGTTTGTCGCTTTCTCGAGTCTTGCCATTGCCGTCTTCGGTTTCCTCGTCTGGGGCCACCATTTGTTTGTCGCCAGCCAGTCGGTCTACGCCGGCATGATTTTTTCGTTCCTGAGTTTTGCTGTCGCCATTCCCTCAGCCATCAAGGTCTTCAATTGGACAGCGACCCTGTACAAAGGATCGATCTCGTACGACACGCCCATGCTTTACGGCTTGGGCTTCATCGGTCTCTTCACAATCGGTGGCATGACTGGGATGTTTTTGGCAGCGCTCGCGACCGATGTTCATTTAAGCGATACGTATTTCATCGTGGCGCACTTCCACTACATTATGGTCGGCGGCACGTTGCTGGCGTATCTCGGCGGACTGCATTACTGGTGGCCGAAAATTTCCGGGCGCATGTATCCCGAAGGCTGGGGACGATTTTCAGCACTGGTCGTGTTCGTCGGATTCAATCTGACGTTCTCGCCGCAATTCGTGCTCGGTTACATGGGCATGCCGCGGCGCTATCACACCTATCCGGCGGACATGGTTTCATGGCAGGTGCTCCACGTGTTGTCTACTGCGGGCGCGTCAATTCTGGGCGTCGGCTTATTGATTCCGTTGATCTATCTTGCGTGGTCTTTGCGTTACGGACGGATTGCCGAATCGAATCCGTGGCACTTGCCCGGACTCGAATGGCAGACGCCTTCGCCGCCCCCGACTGAGAACTTTTTAGAGACGCCGATTGTGACTTCCGAGCCTTATGATTTCGCCCCAGAGGGAACTGAACGCACAGTGGTTGGCAAGTTTGAGAAGCAAGCGCCGGCGCAAACGTGATCGTGGCGACAACGTGAGCGGCGGCCTTGTTACGAGAAAACATTGAAAACTGAAAATTGAAAAGTGCAAATTGAAAATTTGGAGAACGACCCGGCAGCCGAGTGGGCTAAGTTCCGCTGGGACGCGCTAATGTAAGACCAATTTGATTCGATGCTGCGCGGTACGTCGTCAAGCTTCTTCGCTGACAAACTCGGAATACGACACGGATGCAATTTGAAGTTTTCCTTTTTCAATTTCTAATTTTCAATTTCTGATCATGGCTGAGGGACTAGCAGCAACTCACGAACGTACCGCGCATCCGGCGCTGCAGCACCATTTCGCGAACATGGAGCAACAGCGTGAGGCGGGCACCCTCGGCATGTGGGTGTTCCTCGTCACCGAAATAATGTTCTTCGGTGGCATGTTCCTGGCGTACACGCTGTACCGTTATGAGTACCCAGCAGCCTTCGTCAGCGCCAGCAATCACCTCGATATAACCCTCGGGGCAGTTAACACCGTCGTCTTGATCGTCAGCAGCTTTACCATGGCGATGGCGGTGTGGAGCACCCAAGTCGGACGACAAAAAGTCACGATCATCTGTCTAATTTTGACGATGATTCTGGGCGCAACCTTTCTCGGCATAAAAGCGGTCGAATATCACGACAAGTACAACGATCACTTGATTCCGGGGCGCTTAATTCCGAGCCGTCCGTTCGCGCCAGAGGTGGCCAAGCCCGGAGACACAGATAAGCACAAGCTTCACCTCATCGAAGGCGCGAACGTTCGCAATGTCGAATTGTTCTACTGGATTTACTTTGCCATGACGGGGATGCACGCGCTGCACATGATCATTGGGCTCGGAATCATGACCGTGATTCTAATCGCGGCCTGGCGAGGCAAGTTCAGCCCCGAATATCACGCGCCGGTCGAAATCTCGGGGCTATATTGGCACTTCGTCGACATTATCTGGATCTTTTTGTTTCCGCTGCTTTACCTGCTGGGAAGGCATTTGGAAGGGCACATGTGACATTGCTGGACTTTGTACTTCGGGCTTTGTCCTTGGTTCGTAATTTCGTCGAGTGAGCATTGCAACCATGAATCTCGTACCAAGCACAAAGACCAAAGCACAAAGGACGTTTTTGTAATCTGTGTTATGAGCGAACACATAGTTCAGCCCAGAATCTACCTGGTTATCTTTCTTGCTTTGATAGTGGGAACAGGCCTGACCGTGTTTGCCGCGTTCTACGACTTTCCCGGACCGCTAAATGCAATCGTCGCTCTTACGATCGCCGTTATTAAGGCGACCCTGGTCATCCTCTATTTCATGCACGTTCGGTACAGCGGTCGATTGATTTGGCTGGTGATTGGATCAGCGCTCTTTTGGTTGGCAATCATGTTTGCGATCACGTTTAGCGACTACTCTTCGCGCGGGTGGCTGCCGATTTCTACGACGTAATGTGCTGCGCGACGATCAATTCTTTCTCTCGCACATCAATCACACTGTGACATCGAGTGCATTTCAGCCGCAGGGTCGCGTCTGAAGTGCGGATGGGCGCGCCGCAGTTCGGGCAGGGCGCATTGATCTCATTTGTCTTGAACAGGTCGCGCATCATAAAGACTGGGATGATCAAACCGGCAAGGAGAAGCGGGATGCCAAAGATAAGGCCGATGCTTGTGCCATTGCTCAAGGTCAGACTGATCACCAAACCGGCAATGAACAGAATCAGGCCCACCGCAATGCTGAATGAAAACCCGTAAGCGCTATCAAAAGTTCTACCACTCTTAACTTGCTGAGTTGTCTGTTCCGCCATGATTGCCTAGCCCCCTGAACAATCGAACTCTTTGGACAGCGCAATAAGCTACTGTCGATTGTTTAGAGGCGGGCTACTGCCCGCCCCGTCTTATTATCGCGCGGAGGCGGGCGGTAGCCGGCCTCTAAACAATCAACCCTAAAAGATCACGACACGGTCGCTGGCTGCGCCGCATTCTCGGGTTCGTAATAGAGAATGCGGTTGCAGTTGTCACAGGTGATCACTTCCGTGCCGCGCCGCACGTCGGCCATCACTTGCGGCCGCAGCGCCATGAAGCAAGCCGTGCATGCGCCGTTGCGCGCTTCAGCCACGGCGATGCCATCCCGAATGCGCGCGCTGATGCGGTTAAAGAGATTCGCCATCGGCTTCGGCAGATCTTTCATCAACCGCTCGCGTTCCGCCCGGGCTTCTTCGAGTTCTTTCTGCTGACGCGCCACTTGCTCATCGAACTGAACAGAGCGTGCTTGCATGTCTTCGCGTAATTTCTCGACTTCCGGTGCGCGCTCGCCCAGTTCCTTTTCGGCGGATTCGAACGCTTCCATCTGTTCGAGCACCTGCGTCTCAAATGCGGAAATCTGTTTGCGCGCCGCGTCAGCTTCGCGAATCGCGGCGGTATATTCATCAGGCTTCTTCGCCGCCATCAAATTCCGGTCAGCGCGTTCGGCCCGCTGCTTCTGTTCGAAGATTTCTTTTTCGAGACGTGCGCGCTCGTGAAACGCCATGTCGCGCTTCTGTTCGAGGCCGCGAATTTCAAAGGCGCGCTGATCGAACTCTCTTTCGATCTCGGCGCGCCTTTCAGGAATGCTTTCGATTTCCGTTTGTAGTGTTCTTATATTGGTATCAGTCTTTTGCAGTGCGATTAATTGCGCTAACTCCGCCTTCACTCTTATCGGCTCCTCATGAATCCCAGGGTGTGAATGTTGACATTCATTGGCCCAATCATCACACAGAGGGTAGCGATGGCGCAAGGCGCGGCTTTTTAATTGGATTCTTTTAGAGAGGCAGCAATACTTGGCACCCGTTTTTTGCCCATTATTGAACGCTCACCGCCTTGGCCGCATTAATCCGTCCACCAGTCGCGACCTTTCCTTTCAGCGACGGCACGGCGTCAACTGAGTTCAAGAGCCGCGTGCGCAATTCATCAATCGAAATGGTGGGGTTAGTCGCTAAGACGAGCGCGGCGACTCCGGCAACGAAGGGCGTCGCCATCGAAGTTCCCTGCTTCTCTTCAAAACCATGATTCAGCCAGGTGCTGACGATTTGTTGGCCCGGCGCGGCGATATCGATGCTCGTTGCGCCCCAGTTTGAAAATGAAGTCAGCTCGTCATTGTGATCGACAGCCGCGACACTGATTACATTGTTGAGGTCGTAGCTTGCCGGGTAGTGCGGCTTCGCGTCGTCGTCTGAATGGTCATTTCCCGCCGCCGCCACGAACAGGATTCCTTCGTCGCCGGCTTTGCGAATTACATCTTCCAAGGCCCTCGACTTAATCGTCGAACCCCAGCTCGCGGAAATCACGCGCACATTCACGCCGGCGCGCCTCCGATTGATGACATAGTTGATCGCTTCGATGGCGTCCTTCGTCGTACCCGCGCCATCCGAATCCATAAACTTCAGCGGCATGATCTTCACCGTCCAGTCGACGCCCGCGATTCCGACTTCATTCCCACCTTCGGCGCCGATGATCCCCGCGCAGTGCGTGCCGTGACCGTTGTCGTCCATTGGATCGCCGTTGTCTTCAACAACATTGAACCCATGAACGTCATCGACGGGGCCGTCAGCAGTGAGGTCCTCATCCTCATACTGCTTGATGATTTCCGGCCGTGTCCAAATGTTGCTGGCCAGGTCGGGATGCGTGTAATCCACACCGCTGTCGAGCACGGCGACGACGACTTGATCACTGCCTTTTGTTACCGCCCACGCCTGCATCGCGCTGATGTCCGCGCCGGATTTGCCGCCATCCTGTCCGTGATTGAAGAGACCCCACTGCTTGTAGAATAGTTCGTCGTTCGCATGAACGTGTTTGCCGGCGCCTTCGTGATCGAGTTTGATCTCGCTGTTAGCTTCGGCGTACTCAACTTCGGAAAGCGCGCGATACTGCGCCACCACCTCATCAACACTGCGATTATCTTCGTCTTCGATTACTTCGAGGCCATCGACAGCTTCGATGCGATCCTCGACTTCGTCATTCAGCCGTGAAGTAATGTTTTCGATCGCATCCCGAGTGACGTTCGGACGGAAGCGCACGAGGATTTCAGTCTTCGACGAATCAGATTCGTCGCTGCCCGGATCAGTTGTGGTTTGCGCGCGCTCTCGTGAAGTGTGCGACGTCTGCTGCGACGACCGATGCCAATCCCACTTGTGCAGCCGGCCCGCGAATGCGGCGATCAGAATCAAAGCGAGGGCGATGGAAAGATTAAGCCAAAGATTACGTGACATGATTGCTTGTTCCCGCCGCTTACACGCGATAGTTGCGGCCCTTGAAGTTTAGCAAACGCAACTGCCGCGCGGTTGCCCGATATTCGTAAGTATCGCCGCCGGCTTTCAGACGAATGCGCCAGCCCGGCGTGATTACCTGTGCACTCATCTCTTCTTCGACCGGCGCACCGAGAGCGGCGTTAGGAAAGTCGGTCTGCTCAACGTGGCCTTCGGCGATTTCGTTTTCGTCCACGCCCAATCGTCGCGCGAGGTCGCTACGAGCTTTTACGAGAATGGCTGTGTCAATGGAAGACATGGTTTCAGTTCGTCATAGCGGTAAACGATTGAGCAAGGTTTTGAGTTCCGCAGGATCCGCCTGGCGGGCTGAAATCAGTTTAGATCACCAAATCGGTGCTGCAGCAAACTAGCAACGGCAATCGCCGCCGTCTCAGCGCGCAAAATGCGACCGCCCAGCGTGACGATCTTGCAGCCATTCGCGCTCGCTTGTTTGAGTTCATCATCGGTCCAACCGCCTTCCGGACCAATCATCGCAGCCAGACGGGCATCTTTAACGTCCATTCTGGCGAGGTCAGCATGCGGATCTCCGTCACGTGCCGTGTAGGTCAACTTCAATTGCACATCGGTGATTGAGCGAAAGAACTCATTGAGATTCATGGGCGGATCGACGAGCATTAATTGCGCGCGTCCGCATTGCTTCGCCGATTCGAACGCGATTCGTGCCCAGCGGTCGGCCTTCTTACGCGCATCGCCAGGCTCGCGAATTCGCACGTCTGCGCGCGCTGTAACAAGCGGCGTCAGCCGAATGACTCCCAATTCCGTCGCTTTCTGCACGACCAGATCGAACTTCTCACCTTTCAGCAGCGCCACCGCGAGCGTGAGTTTGAGCGGTGAGTCGGGGCTTGCCGGATGCACCTGCTCCACCACGTTGAGCGCAGCAGAACGCGACGTTAGCTCTCTGATCACGCAGCGGTATTCATGCCCTTCACCATCAAAAACAAAAACTTCATCGCCCGCGCCGAGACGCAGAACATCGTGGGCGTGACGCGCTTCGTCGGCACTGAGCGCAACGGTTCGGCCATCCGAAGTGAACGCGATTTTGGGTGCGTAAAATCTGCGGAGAGTCATTTCAACAATTCGATTTGCTCCCTCACCCTTTGCGAGAGGGCTGGGGTGAGGGAGCGAAGCTTAGCGTTGAAGAAAGGGAAAGAATTATTTCTTTCATTCTTAGCCGTAAGCCCTCACCCTAACCCTCTCCCAGAGGGAGAGGGAATTTCAGATTACCAACGCGATCCACTCGCCGTCCTGCATAACTTCGTTGACGGAGGCCGTCAACTGCATCAGCCGACGGTTCACCATTTCGAACTGCGAATCCAGAATTCCCGACAAAACCAATCGACCACAAGTCGCCCCGAGCAATGCCGGCAGCAACTCAATGATGACAGGCGCAGTTAGATTCGCACAGACAAAATCAGCCGAAGGCATTTCTTCAGAGACAGTTCCGACTCGGAAATCGATGCGCTGTTCGACGCCATTTAAAGCGGCGTTTTCACAAGCGATTCGAATTGCGTCGGCATCCGTGTCACACGCCGCGATGCGAGCGGCGGCGGCGATCTTCGCCGCGGCGATCGCCAGAATTCCGGTTCCGGTGCCGACGTCCAGAAAGCTTTCGGAGTCAAAATATTTGTCGATTGCTTTTAAACAAAGTCGCGTTGTTTCATGCGTCCCGGTGCCAAACGCCATCCCGGGATCGATACGAATTACAATCCGGTCGGACGCAGTATCCGGCACTGACCACGAGGGAGCAATCACGAAGCGGCCGACCTCGACCGGCTGCCAGTGCTTCTTCCATTGTGCCAGCCAGTCCTGTTCGGGAAGTTCGCGGGCACTCACTTCACCCAAAGCCTTTTCATCCAGGCCATAAATCTCCAGGGCTTCCCTTAGGCTCTTGCTGACAGCGTCCAGCTCACGCGGACTCTCGAAGTAACCAATGACGCGTGCAGTTCTATCGGTTTCAACAGTTTCTGTACCGAGCGCGCCTGCTTCCATCAAACCGTATTCGACCGCTTCACGTGCGTCGGCGCTTACTTCCGTTTCGATAACCTGCCACGTTGTGCGAGCCATCACGCGATTCCCATTTCATCCAGCAAACGCTGCTGGTCGCGCCAATCCGCTTCGACTTTCACAAACAATTCCAGGTGACAACGATGGCCGAGCATTGTTTCAATTTCCTGCCGCGCACGCATCCCGACCTGTTTTAGTCGCTGCGCACCATGTCCGATGATGATCTTCTTTTGTGATTCGCGTTCGACAAGGATGGCGCAGTAGATGCGGGTGAAATCATCGCGCACTTCTTCCCAGCGCTCAGTCACTACCGCAGTCACGTAAGGAATTTCTTCGCCAGTCGACTCGAGAATCTTTTCACGCACGATTTCGGCGACCAGCACGCGCATCGACTGATCGGTGAATTCATCGGCTGAGAAGATTGGCGCGGCTTGCGGCAGACTGTCGAGCATTTCGCGCAGCAACTGGTCGACCTGGTCGCCTTTCAACGCCGAAATTGGAACGATCGCTTTCCACTCGTACTCGCTCTGATACGATTCGATCAACGGTAACAGCTTTGATTTATCGGCGAGCTTGTCGCTTTTATTCAAAAGGAGCAGCGCAGGTTTTTCCGATTGCTTCACCAGTTCGAGCACAAACCGATCACCATTGCCGGTCGGTGCAGACGCGTCGCGAATCAAGCAGACAACATCGACGCCCAGCAACGCATCGTGCACGGCAGCCATCATGCGGCGATTCAGTTCGTAGCCGGGTTTGTGCACACCGGGCGTATCAACCAGCACTATCTGTCCTTCCGGCTGATTAACAACCCCGAGAATTTTGAAACGAGTGGTTTGCGGTTTGTTTGAGACGGCGGCGATCTTCTCGCCCACCAGACGGTTGAGCAGAGTGGATTTTCCCGCGTTCGGGCGACCGACGAGCGCGACGTAGCCGGAACGGAAACTCATTGCGGAGCAACAACTGGATTTCGAAGTGAGCCAAGTCTCTCAACGCGGACTTCGCAGACATCTCCCGGCTTCAGAAGTACGGGCGGATCGCGGAAGAAGCCGACTCCCTCTGGCGTTCCGCTCGCGATGATGTCACCCGGCTCGAGTGTGATTCCCTGAGAGATGTAAGAAACGAGGTAAGCTATGCTGAAAATCATCTTGTTCGTGTTTGAGGATTGAGTCACTTTGCTGTTGTAGAGACCTTCAACCTTCAGATTCTGCACGTCAGGTATCTCATCACGCGTGGTGATGAATGGTCCGAGCGGTGCGAATGTGTCGAGTCCTTTACCGCGCGTCCACTGACCGTCTTTCCGCTGCAGATCGCGCGCAGTCACATCGTTGATCATCGTATAGCCGAAAACGTAATCGAGCGCGTCAGCTTCGCTCACGGCTTTTGCTCGCCGCCAAATGACGACTGCCAATTCGGCTTCCCAATCGATCGTTTCGCTCACGCTGGGCAAAACAATTGGCGCATTGTGCGCGCTGAGAGCGTTCGTGAGCTTAGCGAATATCAGCGGCGCTTTGGGCGGTTCGCCACCACCCTCCAGAGCGTGGTCGGCGTAATTTCTGCCAATCGCGAGAATTTTGCTCGGATAAACCGCCGGCAGGAAATCGATCTCATCAGGAGGATGCGCAACCACCACCGACTTTTGTTTAGCCGGATCGCGCTTAACCAGCGGGCCCAATTGCGCGACTAGCTCAGCACCGCCACGAATGACTTCCAATGTGCTGTCGACATTGAGCAGCCAGTCCGGTGTTGAAGCACCGGCCGCCCGATGAGCGCGCGCCAGCTCTGCAACATCACAGACTACATCGCCGAGCAACACGCCGAGTCGCTGTTTCGGCGAATCCTTCGTTTTGAACTGGGCTAGTTTCATGTGACTGAAAACGCGTAAACGCCATGATTGCCGTCGCTTGCGCGCATGTCAACCAAGCGCGAGGAGTAGCGCGGTGCCAGGACCGCAAACATTTGGTTGCAGCCTCTGGTCAACAGAACTACAATCGCCCGCGATACCGAGGTGTTTAGAACATCTCCTACGGGATTGAAGCTTCTGTCGAAGGAACACCTCTCATTCGCGACCGCCCAGCCAAGCCGACAATCGCCCCGCCGCTTGCCTTTGCTGGTTTTCGTTGACAAAACTGCCTTAGCCTGGGACTGCCGATGAAACAGTCAGCTCCAAAGTCAAAATCACAAGCGGGTACCGCGGCCGCGCTGAAGACTGATGTCCACACGGCGGTGAACGAATCGCCACGACTGCGCGAGTACGAAAAAGTAGTTGAAGGTCTGGAAGATCTAATCGCGGTAATCGATCGCGATTACCGGTACGTTATCGCTAATCGTACGCTGTTGAAATATCGCAACCGCACGTTGGATCAAATCATCGGCCGAACTGTGCGCGAAGTCATCGGCGCCGAAACTTTCGATAGCGTCGTAAAGAAAAGGCTGGATGAGTGCTTCTCCGGAAAAACAGTAACCTTCGATTGGAAAATGAATTACCCCGAAATCGGAGAACGCGACATGACGATCTCGCATTTTCCGATCGAAGGAGCGAACGGCGTTGACCGCATCGCAATTATTTTGCGAGACCGAACTGAGGCGAAGCGGGTCCAGGCTGATCTCGCAACGCAAAAGGCTTACCTCGACTCCCTGCACCAAATCGCGCTCGGACTTATTAACCGGCTGAACATCGAAGAATTGCTCCATGACTTGGTTGAGCAAGCCTGCGCGCTGGTTGGCGTCGAAAGCGGCTATGTCTATCTCATCGATGAAGAAGTAAACAAACTGCGCGTACAAGTGGCGACCGGCGCCGCGATGAATTATGTGGGGAACACGCTCGAAGCTGGGCAAGGCATGGCCGGTCGTATCTGGCAAAGCAAGGAACCTCTGGTAGTTGACGACTACAGCACTTGGGAGTACCGGCTTCCGATCCCCGGCTATGAACGATTGCGGGCCGTCGCCGCAGTGCCGCTCAAGTCAGGCGATCGCGTAGTCGGAGTGTTGGGTCTTGAGAGCACTGCCGAAGGCCGGAGGTTTGGTGACCGCGAGGTAGAGATTCTCGTGAAGTTCGCGCAGTTGGCGTCGATAGCTCTCGAGAATGCGCATTTGTATTCGCTCGCGCAAAAAGAGCTGGTGGAGCGAAAGCAGGTCGAAGAGGCGTTACGAGAAAGCGATCATCAAATGGCCGAAGCGCAGCGCCTTGCGCATGTGGGCAGTTGGAGTTGGGACATTGAAACAGACGGCCTGACCTGGTCCGACGAACTGTTTGCCATCTTTGGTCTGGATGCGAAGAGTTTTAGACCCAGCTACAAGGCATATCTCGCACATGTGCATCCCGACGATCGCGACGCTACGGCATTGGGCGTCATTCAGTGTCTGCAAGATGGACAGCCGTTCAGCACGCATCGGCGAATTGTTCGGCCGAACGGTGAAGTAAGAACGATCAATTCGCACGGGCGGCTAATCTGTGACGAGAAGGGAAAACCGCAACGGATGTTCGGGGCTTGCCAGGACATCACCGATAATTTGAAGGCGGAAGAAGCACGGCTACTCGCAGAACAGAAATATCATGAGATTTTCCAAAATGCCGGCGAAGGAATTTTCCAGTCGACGCCTGAAGGTAGTTATCTGGTTGCAAACCCGGCTCTGGCGCGAATGCACGGCTTTGATTCCCCGGAAGAACTAATCGCCGAACGTACCGACATCACTCGCGATGCCTATGTCGACCCCACACGCCGCGAAGAATTCAAACGAATTCTGGAAGCGAATGGATTTGTGAACGCGTTTGAATTTGAACTTGCCCGCAAAGACGGAGGAACAATCTGGGCTTCGGTGAATGCGCGTGCCGTACGCGACGAGAATGATGTGATCCAGTATTACGAAGGCACCGTGCGCGACATCACTGAGCGTAAACACTCAGAGCAAGCGCTGCTGGAAAGCGAAGAGCGTTATCGCGAACTCTTTGAAAACTCTCGTGATGCGGTTTACGTTCACGACATGACCGGCCGCTACGTCTCAGTGAATCGAGCGGCCGAAGAATTGTCGGGCTTTTCTCGTACTGAGATACTCGGGAAGCACTATTCTAACTTCATCGTTCCCAACTATCTGAAGACTGCGCGCGAAAACTTCTGTCGCAAGCTGGACATTCCGCTCGAGACAACCTACGAGGCAAAAATTGTTTGCAAAGACGGCGGTCGCAAATCAGTCGAAGTCAGCAGCCGCATGATCTATCGGGACGGTGAACCGATCGGCGTTCAGGGGACTGTGCGCGATATGACGGAGCGGAAAATGGCACAACGTGCCTTGCAACACTATTCGCGACGATTGGTGCATGCGCAAGAGGCTGAACGCGAGAATATCGCCCGTGAACTTCACGATGAGATCGGTCAGGCCCTGACTGCGATTACGATCAATTTGCAATGGATGCAGCGTTCGGGCGCCGTGAACGACATCGGCCAACCACGTATCCGCGAAAGTATTGAAGTGATCGATGACGCGCTGCGTCGGGTGCGGGAGCTTTCGTTGGAGTTGCGACCGTCGATGCTCGACGATTTAGGCTTATCGGCAGCGCTTAGCTGGTACACGTCACGGTACTCAGAGCGCACGGGCATCAACGCCGTGGTTTCAGGTGATTTGCCAAGAACCATCAACATCAGCAGACCGATCGAGACTGCTTGCTTCCGCATTGTCCAGGAAGCCCTGACCAATGCGGCTCGTTATTCGCGTGCTAGCCGCATTGATGTGAATATCGAAAAGCAAAATGGCACCCTGAGAATGACGATCGCTGACGACGGCGTTGGCTTTATCGTTAAAGATCATTTGAGTGCCGGACTAGCAACCGCTTTGGGGCTGCGCGGCATGAAGGAGCGCGCGCTGGCTGTGGGCGGAAAGCTGACGATCAATTCAGAAGTCGGCAAAGGAACGCAGATCATGTTACTCGTGCCGACGCCTCGTTCGCGCTGATAACAAGGTTTTCCCGTTGCTCGCCGTGAACTTGTGGAGTATTTTTTCCACGCACAGAAAGGCGCTTCGACATGAATCTCTCCTATTCAACCACGAGTGCTTATGCACAACCGGCCGGCGTTTCCCCAGATCATGCCGACGCTCTTCAATCTGCGACCAAAGAACACCGCGCTGATGCGGACGAAATTCGCGTGCTGCTGGTCGACGATCACGCGCTCGTGAGAGCGGGCATTCGTGCCTTGATCGAAATGATCGAATCGGTCGACGTTGTGGGCGAGGCTGGTAACGGCGCTGAGGCTCTTCTAAGTATCGAAAGATTACACCCTCACATCGTGTTGCTGGACATCACGATGCCGGACATGAATGGCCTCGAAGTTCTACAAAAGATTACATCGCGATTTACTGGCGTCCGGGTCATCATTCTGACCATGCACGAGGCTCGCGAGTACGCGGTTCAGGCATTGCATTTCGGGGCGGCCGGTTTCATTCCCAAGAGCGCGGCCGCCGCGGAACTCAAAGACGCGATTGAGATGGTCATGCAGGGCAAGACTTATGTATCAGCCCAAACGCCACAGCAAACCGTAGCGCGCATTCCCATCAATGACGCCAAACAGAGCGAGCTACTGGAGCGCTTGACACCGCGCCAACGCGAGATTCTGGTGCGCATTGCCGAGGGCCAAAGCACCAAAGAGATTGCGCGGGCATTGGATATTAGTGTTAAGACTGTCGAATCCCATCGGTCGCAACTGACAGAGAGGTTGAGCATCCACGACGTCGCCGGTTTGGTTCGTTTCGCAATTAAGGCAGGCTTAATAAATGTCTAATCAGTTATTTAGACTGCCACCTCCTCTGCTTAAGTTACCGCCCCTTGCAAATCTGCTAACAACGATCTCATAAGGTTTTCCCTACGTCGTCTCGTGGTTTTACCTGATTGCGCGGTATTTTGCGACAGCAGATACTCTGCCATCTGCGTTGCTCGGTTGCGTTGGTAACCTGACATAACCATCACCAGCGTTCGGGCGGAGCAGATCGGATCAAGTCGTCTCCTCTGATCCGAAAGCGCACTTACGTGGGGCCCGACAAGTTTCAGGCGATTGTCCGCACATCATCACGTGGACTAAGCAGGCTCTTATACAGTTCATTTTAGGTCGCGGAGGCCCGCGTGGGGGGCAGCCGTGTAAAGAGGGACGCCGTATCGGGGGCGAGCACGGCATCCCTCTTTTTTTTTGTGTTTTGAACTTAGCGATTCGAGGAATACTAAGTCAAATTCGACGACTACGAGTTTTTAGGATAATGGTGCACCCGGCATGATTCGAACATGCGACCTTTGGTTTCGTAGACCAACGCTCTATCCAACTGAGCTACGGGTGCAGGAAAGAATTGAAGGCAGTTTAAAGTTTCGACCGATAAGTTTCAAGTTTGAGGTTTCAAGTTTCGAGTTTCGTTTGCGTGAACTTGAAACTCGAAACCTGAAACCCGAAACCGCGCGTCAGCGCGCATAATATCCGGTCTTGGTCTTTGCGGTCAGATCTCCGCGAACAACCTCAACACGAATAGTGCGCCACTTGCCGTCTTTGGCCGCCGGTGTTGGCGGCTGATACGCAATGCTATAGAGCGTGCGCAGACTTGCCGCCACCTGGACATAAACTCCTGAGAGTTGATCGAGCCGCCGAATCTCGGCCACCCATCCGCCGGTGCGATCCGCCAACATTTGCATCCGTGTTCGCGCCGCAGCGTATTGAGCGATGATCAAGGGATCGGGAAGCGGCAAATGCTTCGGATCGCCTGATGGCAAGGCCAGCGGAAAGATTGTTACGCCCTGACGATCTGCATTAGTCAACACTGCATTCAAAGCCGCATTTGTCTCAGGTTTGATAGCGGTCGCGACCTCGGCGTCGGAAGCTCGCGCCACCGTTGCGCGATCGCTCTTGCGGACTTCGGTGTCCAAACCGTCGGTGAGCACAACGATCGCTTTGCGGCGCTTGCCTTCTCCTGCCAATTTTCTTAACGAGTCTTTTAATCCATCGTACAGCATCGTGTCGCCTGAACCGGTTGCCAGACTGATTGCGTACGCGGTCTTACGACGATCACTGGTGAAGCCAATCAGTTGGTGAATACCTTTGCCGTTGAAATCGAGCACCGCTACGCGATCGTCAGGACCAAGTGCATCGAGAAACCTCAGCGCTGCTTGCTGAATCTGCTGGCGAAAATTCACCGTGGAGCCGGACATGTCCAACAGCATCACCAGGCTGAAGGGCGCCTGCGTTGGTTCGAAGGCAACGATCGGTCGACGCACATTGTCTTCGTAAACCACAAAATCGTTCTGCGACAATGTGGTGACGGATTGTCCCTGCCGATCGACTACTCCGACATTCAACTGCACCAAGGAGGTTTCAGTGGTCAGGACGTCGTCCTGAGCGAGACCAGGACGCGCACCCAAGAGGAGACAAGTAAGAGCGAGCAACGGAAACAGCAGTTTTCCAGTCAATTTCACCAGCATTGGATGCAACGGCACCAACATTAGTTGAGTCTGAACGAGTTTGAGTTCGCCAAGGCTTGCAGTATCCGATCCGAGATTGATAGTTTGCAACCCGTGTCAGAACCCGGAGCGATGGCGACGGGATCATTAATGCCCTGGCACTCTTGCGCTAATCGATAATCGAAATATAATCCGCCCTGTTCCCTGAGACTCCCACAATGAGTCGCTCAAACTTCTGTGCGAACTGTGGCGTGAGTTTGTCACGCAAGAGTTGGCGTGCCTGGCTCGCCGGCGCACGCTGTGATGATTGCGCGTCGCGCCTGGGCGCGCGACCAACAAAACCTCTGATCTTAATTGCAGTCATCGCGATTGCCGCGTTCGCCTTCGGAAAATATCTCCGGCCCGGCCCTCCACCGCTCATCATTCATCGCACGGCAAATTCGCCGCTCTCTGACTTGCCCGTAAATCTCGATGCGCACCTGAACGGCATTGCGCGCGGCGCGAATTCAAACAACAACCAGGCAAGTCTCTCAACCGATGGGCCCGTCTACATCTGCGGGGCGCGGACCAGGAAAGGCACGCCTTGTCGCCGTCGCGTTCACGCCGCAGGCGAGCGCTGTTACCAACACCAAGGGATGCCCGCGATGGTGTCGCTGGAAAAGCTGACAATCAAACCAGACGGTGCGAAAAGGTAAGCCCGCGCGAGACAAACTCACGCGGGCTGTCATTCGTGGCTGCTCAAGCTATCGAATCGTCTTCACCGGTGGCGTCGGCTTTCCAGGCAGCTTCACCGGATTCTTCAAACGATTCATCACTTCGGCGATGCCGCGTTCGAGTTGCGGATCCTTTCCGGCAATCTCCGAAGCGGGATCGTTGTCGACGTCAATGTCGGGATCGACTCCGTAACCCTCGATCACCCACTCGCCTTTCGCATTGGTGAGCGCCGAACCGGGCACGAAGATGCTGCCACCATCGATTAGGGGCCCGCGATTGTTTATCCCAACGACGCCGCCCCACGAACGTTTCCCGATTAGCGGTCCAAGGCCCGCTTCCCGGAACATCCACGGAAAGATGTCACCGTCAGACGCCGAATTCTGATCGAGCAACGCCACCATCGGCCCGAGGAAGACTCCATCCGGGTAGGTGCTCCCCATGTCATCGGTGCGGGCGTAGTTCACGCCGAGCAGCTTGCGTCGCAGACGTTCAATCAGCATGCGCGAAACATTGCCGCCGCCGTTCGCGCGCACATCGACAACCAGACCTTCCTTGTCGATTTGCGGGTAGTACCACTTGATGAACTCGCGGATACCGTTCGCGCCCATGTCGGGAATGTGAATGTAGCCCACACGTCCACTCGTCGCTTCCTCGACGCGTTTACGGTTCTTGGTGATCCAGTCGAGATAGATCAGATTGCTCTCGTCAGTGATCGGCCGGTACGAAACCGTGCGCGATCCTTCCATCGTCGGTTTGTTGTTGACGGTCAATGAAACCGGATTGTCGGCCTTGTTGCGCAGCAGGCGATAGATGTCGTCGTTGCTCTTCAGCTCTTCACCATCAACCGCCAGGACATAATCGCCGACATTGATGTTGACGCCGATTTCTTTGAGTGGCGATCGATAGATGTCCTCTTCATTTTCGCCTTCAAAGATTCTGATGACGCGATAACGACCGGACGCGGGATCGACTTCGAAGCGTGCTCCCGGCAAACCCACGCGCGCGCGTGGCGGAATATTGAAGTCGCCGCCTTCGATGTACGCGTGCTGAATCGTTAGCTCAGAAATCATCTCGCTGATCACGTAATTCAGATCCGAACGATGGCCGACGTATTGAAGCAGCGGCTTGTACTGTTCACGCAGCGCAACCCAGTCATAGCCGTGCATATTCGGCACGTAAAACCAGTCGCGATAGCGGCGCCAAACTTCGTTGAAGATCTGCGCCCACTCTTCCGCCGGGACCCGATCGACGACGAGACCGGCGGTGGAGACCGGCTTGCGGCTTTTGTCGCCTTGCGGCGTCGCATCGTAAAGTCCGAAGCCTTGTCCACCTCGCGCCAGAATCTTCGAACCGTCGCGCGAGAGCGCATAACCGCCGCCGAAGTCGTCGATCAGAGTGGTCTCTTTGCGATCTTTCAGCGAGAAGAGTTTAAGTTGCGCTGGTCGATCCCCCTGACGGCCGTAATAAAACGCGGGGCCGGTCACGTAGATCAAAAAGCCCGGCTTGGCTGAAATACCGCCATAGTTGTCCGCGCCGATTGGCACACGCGCGACGCGACCCGAAATGCCGTCGAAATCGATCGTCATCGCTTTCGGAGCAGGCGCTGTCCCCGGCTTGGCTTCCGCGGGTTTCTCACCTTCGCCCTCTTTCTTTTCAGCGGGCGCGCTTTCGTCTTTCGGCTTGGTTACGGCGACTTCGTCACTTTCAGCGGGGAATGGATTCTTCACGTCCTTACGCAAAGCCATCGCATATAGATACACATCGCGGTTCGTCGCATAGTTGAATTCGATGTTCGAAATCTGGGGCGCGAACTCGCGCTGGCTGGCGAAGTAAAGATAGCTGCCCGTCGGATCCCAAACCGGGCTGCCGGCATTAAACATGTCGTCCGTGACACGGTTCAACTTGTTGTCAGCCGCGTTCCAGATATAGAGCGACGAAAAGCCGCTGCCTCTCGTCGACATGCTGAACGTAAGATAGCTTCCGCTTGGCGACCAGACGTAGTCGCGAATCTGTCCACGCGGATCGTCGGTAACTTCAGTCACCTTCTTGTCAGCAAGCGTAACGACGTACAGCTTTCCGTCTTTGTCACTAAATGCGATGCGCTTTCCGTCAGCCGACCACTCAGGCTGATATCGCATTGCCTGTCCGCCACTGGTGATTTGCGTCGGCGGTTTCGAACCGTCCTGAGGAATCACGTAAAGCTCTTCTTCGCCAGTCATGTCAGAGATGAACGCGATCTGCGATCCATCCGGGGACCAGCTCGGCCATTTGTCATGCGCGCCCGAAGAATGCGTTAGGTTGCGTGTCGGCCCTTTCTCAATCGGCGCCGTGAAGATGTCGCCGCGCGCTGAGAACAATGCGCGCTCGCCCTTCGGACTCAGGTCGTAAGACTCGATATTGTTTGCGGCCGAGACGCGGCTGGGCCGTCGCGCTAAACCATCGTCGGGAACGTTGACCGAAATCGGCGTTGCCTTGCCACTCTTCACGTCGAGTATTTGCAGCTCGCCGTCCATTTCGTAAACGATACGATTGCCATGATCGGAACTGGGCCAGCGAACATCCCATTGTTTGCTGTGCGTAATCTGCGTCGTCTTTCCATTGCCCACGCCATACGCGTACAGGTTGAAGTGGCCATCGCGATCCGAGTTGTAATAAATCGTGTCGCCGATCCACATCGCATCGCGCGTCGCGCGCGGACCTTCGGTGATCGCCTTGGTGTCGTAGCTCTTAAGATCGAAGATATAGAGACGATTTGCCTGACCGCCGCCGTAACGCTTCTCAGGTCGAAAGTCGCGCGACTGCGGCGAGTAAACCATGCGACCGCCGTCAGGCGAGTAATCACCCGATCCCGCTTCGGGCATCGGTAATGCTTCGGCCGGACCGCCATCAACTGAGACGGTGTAGAGTTTCGCGATTGGCAGTGACCATGAGTCACGCTGTGACTTGAAGATGATTCGCTTGCCGTCTTTCGTCCATCCGTAGACTTGATTGTCCCAACCCCAGCGCGGCGTGAACGGGCCCTTCGCCGGATAGTACGTGAGTTGGCGCGGCACCCCACCAGTCGAAGGAATGATATAGACCTGCTCGTCGCCATCGTATTGGCCGGTGAACGCGATCCATTTGCCGTCAGGCGAAAACTTCGCGAACACCTCTATGCCTGGATGGGCGGTCAAACGAATGGCGGTGCCGCCGCTCGCCGGCGCAGTCCAAATGTCGCCCGCGTATGTGAACGCGACCCGCTCGCCGTAAATATCAGGGAAACGCAGCAGTTTTGTCTGTGCTGTGGCGGCGCTCGCAAGAGTGGTTAAGAGAATGAAAACAGGAAGAAAGACGCGGATAGATACAAGTCTTTTCAGCAAGGGGCTTCTCCTTTTTTGAGACTGCAAGTCAGTTGATTTGCGCGAAACGCGCAGGATGCTCAGGCGGTTTTACGCTCGTAACGTGGATTCGGTTTCAAAAATAGACAGGAAGTTACCACTTAATCGAGCCTTCTTTGGAAGTATCGATCTGCGCTAGTTCATTCTCGCCGTAGAAGAATCCCCTCATGTTGTCCATGAGGAACGTCTGCGCTTCAGGATTTGAGACGTCAAGTCCGTAGTGATTGATGATGCGTGTTTGTGTTTGCAGCCATTCTGACCAGCACGGCTGGCAAACTTCCTGCGCAACTTTTTGGCCGAGCTCAGTCGGCAGCGGTGCAAAACCGAGCGGCGGCCGCTTCTGCCCACAGCGGGCGCATTTGATTGATTCGGACATCGGATACTCCAGTTTCGGGTTTCAGGTTTCGGTTAAGAACTGATTCTAAGACTCACCGAGGAGAAGTTCAATTTTGGAGCGCAGCGAACTCGAAACTCGAAACCCCAAACTCTAAACTATTTCTGCGCCGCGCGAATCGCTGCGATCGTGTCGTCGTCCTTCGGCCGGAATAGTCCAAGCGGCCGCACGTCTCGATAACGAATCAAGCCGTCAGCATCGATTACAAAAACGGATCGAGCAACTTTGCCGGGGACGAGCGAGTTCGCTCCATACAGATCTGCGACTTTTCGATCAGCATCCGACAACAGACGCAACGGCAAGTCGTGATGTTCGGTAAACGCTTTGTGCGATGCAACGCTATCGGTCGAGATTCCGACAACCTCGGCGCCCGTCGCCGCATAGTCTTCCCAGCGATCGCGCACCGAACACATCTGGCGCGTGCAGATGGGAGTTTCGTCGCCGGGGTAGAAAAGCAGCACGACAACTTTGCCGCGGTGTTCCGACAGACGCCACATGGTGCCTTCCGCATCGGGCAATGCGAAGTCAGGCGCTACTGCTCCATCTCTGGCGTCTGAATTTGGCAACTTATTTCATCAGCGAAGCGATGTTCGCGGCGGCCACTTGCGTGCGGAGCTCAAGCTCATTTGCGCGCACGCTGATCTTCAAATTGCTGAGCGCGCTTTCCGCCAGCGCCTTCTTTTGTCCAGTCATTTGCAGAATCGCAAAGCCAGCCAGTTGCTTCAAGCCTGTGACCGTATCGCCCAAGTTCTTCGCGGCTGTCGGAGTCTCGGTACGCGCGACAATGGTAACGGAAACATCGGTCGTCGTCGTGCCGACCGAGCCATAAGCCTGACGAATTGAACTCGCGTCCTGCGCGATTGCATCAGTGCCGAGATTCAGCTTCGCCCATAGCGAAGCCGGGACGTTCGCGCCGAAACCCATAACGGCTTGCGGGTCGCGTGTCGCGAGCGTCACGAGATCCGTGCTCTCGTGTTGCGGAGTCTTACCGGCGTTGATTACGGCCCGTACGGTTGCCGGCGTGCCCACCGCGACCGTAGCGGGATTGAGAGGCGCAATCGCCAACTCGCGCACGTTCATGTCCCACAACCCGAACACCTTTATTCGCTGGTTCATCGTGAGGATGGTGATTGTCGTGCCACCATATTTCTCTTCACGTGACGTTCCTTTGGCGGCAGCACGGGCGGACGAGACTACGCTGGCTGAATTAAACGAGCCCGTCGCGATCGCCACCGGCTCGAGTTTTGTCACGTTCGGCGACGGATAGGTGTAGCGCGAAGCAATGACGGCACGACTGAACGTGCGCGCATCGATGCCGGTCTGGGCCTTGAACTTGTCGATCTCAGAATTGATCTGCGCGAGTTTTGCGGGGTCTCCTGCGAACACGTTCGGCAGCGTTTCATTCAGCAGGCGATTCACATCGACAACGACAATGCCGTCGGACTTGGGCACGAATGCAAAGATGTCGGTCGGCGCAGTGCGGGCAGCCGGTCGCCCACGCCTGGCTTGCTGCGCGCAAATTGCCGCGGCTGTGGCCACCACAAGAGCCACAGCGGTTAAGCTTCCAAATAGTTTTCTTTTCACGATTTCACGTTCTCCAATTGAAAGGTTTTGGAAGAGTTGTCCTATGCGATGCCGCCACGCCGGGCATCGTTGCCGCGTTACTCCCGCGCTAAAAGCAAAGAGATCCCCATGCCGCCACTAATACAGAGCGTCGCCAGACCACGTTTTGCATTCCGTTTTTGCATTTCATGCACGAGCGTCGTTGTGATGCGCACACCAGTGCAGCCAATTGGATGGCCCAAAGCGATCGCGCCGCCGTTGACATTCAGCCTCTCAGAATCGAACTGCAGCTCGCGATCACAGGCGATGACTTGCGCGGCGAACGCTTCGTTGAGTTCGATTAAATCAACGTCGCTGAGCGAAAGCTTCTGACGTTCCAACAAACTGCGCGTCGCCGGCACGGGCCCGATGCCCATGATTTCCGGTGCCACACCGACGATTTCGTAATCCACAATTCGTGCGAGTGGTTCGGCGCCCGATCGTTTCAAAGCATCTTCACTCATCACAACAACGGCTGCGGCGCCGTCTGTAATGCCGGACGAATTGCCGGCCGTGACAGTTCCCTCTTTCGAGAAAACCGGCGAGAGCTTTTTCAAATCGTCCACGGTTGTGTTCGCGCGGGGATGCTCATCGCGAATTAGAATCCCCTCTCCCTTTGGGAGAGGGTTAGGGTGAGGGCTTACGTCCGCGCTAGCTCCGCCCCTCACCCCATCCCTCTCCCAAAGGGAGATGGCGATTTTGCGCTTCAAGTCCAACGGCACGATCTCTTGGTCAAACTTGCCGGTTTCGATTGCCGCTGCGGCGCGCTGTTGCGAACGCAGCGCATACTCGTCCTGCTCATCACGCGCGATCTCATAACGCTTGGCGAGTTCTTCCGCCGTCTCGCCCATCACCATTCCCGAAAGCGGATCGTTGAAACCGTCGCGATACATTCCGTCCGTCAGATCGACATGCCCCATGCGCGCGCCCCAACGAGCGCTCTCGGCAAAATAAGGCACGCGCGACATGCTCTCGGTGCCGCCGGCAAGCACAATGTTCGCGCGACCAAGCATTATTTTTTCCGCCGCCAGAATGATCGCGCGCAAACCTGAGCCGCACGCCTGGTTCACCGTAAACGCCGGCACCGTCTCAGGCGCGCCGGCGCGAAAAGTAATCTGCCTTGCGACATTTGGACCGCCGCCGGCTTGCCGCGCGCAACCCCAGATCGAATCTTCGATGTGCTGCGGCTGAACGTTCGCGCGACGCAAACTCTCTTGCGCGACTGCAACTCCCAAATCCGCGGCCGTCCAATCCTTGAGCGAGCCGCCAAACCGGCCAATCGGCGTGCGCACCGCCCCTCCTAAGAAAACTGGCTTCATCCTGTTCGTTTATGAAGGCCCGATGGTAGCATAGCGCGCGATGTCTCCCACACATCCCATGTCATCCGTGTTGTTTTCCGATCTAACTCAGCAACAATTCGCGTTGCAGACGATCGCAGCGGCACATCGCGAGTGGTTCCTGACGCCGGACCGACGTTCACCACTTAACATCAATCACGATGAGTTCGAATTTTCAGTCGAGCACAACCGATTGATTTTTTTGTGCTGGACGGAAGCCGGTTCACGTTACTGGCGAGTGAACGAATGGAAATGGAGCGATGACAAACTGCTCCTGAAAGTTACGCGGCGAATGGGCGCGGAAGCCGCGACCATCGAACTCATTCCGCGAGCTTCGGCAAAAGCGATCGTTGCAAGCATTGTCGCCGCGCGTCAGGAACGATGCGAGAAGTTGGCGAGGCTGATAAGTGAATTCGTTGCGAACTCGAAAGTCGAAAATGTGAAATTGAGTCCCGGCATGCGACGCGATCAGCCCGGCCGCTACGCACGCATCATCTTGCGTCTGCCGCACGAGCGAATTGCCGTAACCGGCACGGTCGCAGAAAGCGACTTTCGCAATGTGGACTCTTTGTTTTCATCAGCTTTGCTCTGGTTTCAACGTGTACTCGAATCGCCGAAACGTCCGTCTATTCACCGATTGCTGCTGGTCGTCGAGCGCGGAATACTTGACGCCGCCCGGCAACGGCATGCGCTGTTGCGTGATTCCTTCCGTGATCGGATCGAGCTGCTTGAGATGGGCGACGATTGGACGGAAATCGCATCGTGTTCGCGATTTGAGCGAAGGCATCTGTGGCGCAAGCGTCTGACTCGGTTTCCTCCTGTGAATCAGACAGAGCTGAGCGACCGCGCGAATGAAATTTTGGCTTACGCGCCGCACGCGATTGACGTGGTCTCGTCGCATCATGGACAAACGCTGCGTTTTCACGGCCTGCCATTCGCGCGTGTGCGAACCGTGATGAATCAGGATCGTGTCTGGTTCGGTATTGAGGGCTCGCGGCGGCGACCGCTCGACGCATTTCACCAGGAGGATTGGGCGAAGCTGTTTCGCGATCTTGAAACATATCGAAATGAAAATTGTCGCGACCGCCGGCATTGGTTCCATCGAGCCTCAGGCGAAGCGTGGCTTGAATCGATTCTGCGTCGCGACATCACCAAACTCGATCCGGGATTGATCGTCGCGCCCTTGCATGCGCAGTTTAGGACTTCGCACGGCGGTGCGTTTGGAAGTAAGGGCGGAGCGCGCCCGATCGATTTGCTCGCCCTGCGACAGGACGGGCGTCTGGTCGTAATCGAATTGAAAGTGACTGAAGATCGGGAACACGTCTTCCAGGGAGTTGATTACTGGCGCCGCGTCGAAGCTCATCGTCGTCGCGGCCACATTGCCGCCGCCAAATTGTTCGGCGATCGCGAAATTGGTGAGGAATCACCACTCGTCTACCTCGTCGCGCCCACTCTTCGTTTTCATCCGTCGTTTCGGATGCTGGCGCGAACAATTGCGCCTGACATTGAGATTTATCGATTCGATATCAACGAGGATTGGCGTTCAGGAGTGCGAGTGGTGCGCAGGGAACGGGTTAATGCGTAGGTTGGAGCGCCGACATCCTTGTCGGCGAATCGCGAGCATCCCCACTCGCAATTGCGATGAAGGCGCCGGCAAGATGCCTTTGGCCCGCGCGCAGGATGCGTGCGCTGCTGTTTACGTCGTCAACCTTCGATAAATTCCTGGGAGTCTCTCCGGCAACGACAATACATCGTCAATGATCGTGTAGCCCACTTCGCCGTAAAGGTCGCGCAGCTCGGCTTCCGACTCACGATCGATCGTGATGCAAAAGGGCGTGATGCCGCGCGTCTTCGCATCGATCAACGCTTCACGTGTGTCTTCGCGCGCGTAACGCGCGTCGCCGTAATCGTGATCATACGGGCGGCCGTCGGATAAAACGATCAGCAGGCGGGTGCGCGCTTCCTGCTTCTCAAGTTTCGCCGTCGCATGACGAATTGCCGCGCCAAGACGCGTGTTGTTTTGATAAGTAATCCCGCCAATCCGTCGCATTACTTCGTCGGAATACTGCTCGTCAAAATCCTTCATCACATAAAACTTCACATTGCGCCGTCCTTCCGACGTGAAGCCGTTG